>Ga0302320_10000594_pt1 | contig 86187 bp, 82 predicted proteins | sample Bog_T0_3_FD_202130 | JGI IMG/M metagenome (GOLD analysis project Ga0302320, IMG submission 202130) | Peat permafrost microbial communities from Stordalen Mire near Abisko, Sweden - Bog_T0_3 | ecosystem: Environmental > Terrestrial > Soil > Wetlands > Peat | place: Sweden: Abisko, Stordalen Mire...
TGGCCTTGAAGGCCGCACTCTGTCGTTTCCGTTTTGCTTTCATAAGTCTGTCCTTTCTTATCTACAGCAAACCGGCAAAAATCGAAATTAACCCGTGGTCTAATTTTAGGGGTCCACCTCACAGTCCAATGAAGAGGCTCTTGCTTACTTGCATGGCCTGCCAATCATTCCTGTCCAGCGCAATCGCGGCATTGATGCAATCCTCAGCACTTCGCCCGGTGAGAATCCGGTCCTAATTCGGATTCAGCGAGAAGGGGAAAGTCTGGGCGAAGCTGTCGGATTGCTTCACAGCGCAGGGCAAAAGAAACAGCCAGCAACTTTGGTCTTGGTTGTAACCGATTCGTACCAACCCACCGAATTATTTGGTGTGCTGCCGCTCGATATTTTATTGGTGAATTCAACCGCAAGCGAATTAGCAGACAGATTTCAGGACAAGGGAATCAGAATACCGACTGTCAGACCAAGCGCGGGCCGGTGTCCGTCTTCGCTGGAGTGTGAACAGTGAAACCTGACTTCCACCATTCTCAATTCACCACTCTTTACCGCGCCGGTATGGCAATCAACTCATCCGCGGTGAAAGGGCCCGGGTGGTTCTTAATCGCTGTGCGGATGGCTGCGATTTGTTCGGGCGTGATCTTCGAGCCTTTGTTGCCCCATTGCTGGCGCACATAGGTCAATGCCGCCGCCAATTCCTCATCGCTGTAAGTTCCTCCGAGCGGCGCCATCGAGGCGTTGAGCGCCACGGCGCCATTCGCCGCCTCCACTTTGATCGGCCCGCCCAGCCCGTTCAAGACTATCCGCCCAATCCGGTTCGGCCCCTCCGCCTGCACCCAGTCCGATCCGGCCAGCGGCGGGAACTGGCCTTCCTTGCCCAGCCCGCTGGATTGATGGCACAGGGCGCAGGATTTGTTGAACGTGGACTCCCCCACCGCCCTGAACGCCGCTTCCGGGTCGTAGGGCTGGGCCTGGGAAACGTCCGCGTATGTCTCGTACGGTTCAAAAACCTCCGGGTTAAACCAGCTCCCGAACTTGTCCACGTAGAACATTCCCCAGCAAAACAACACGGCCAGCAGAAGAATGATCCAGATGGGAACCTCCGCGTTGCCCGCGACAGGCTCGGCGGCTTCCACGCTGGTGGCGCGCTGTGGAGAGTCGGGGGTCATTGGTTGGTTTCTCCGATTGCGGATTGCGGATTGCGGATTGCGGATTTGTCCGCAGAGAACGCATAGAGCGCAGAGAGGAAAGGACTTTCTTTCTCCGCGTTCTTTGCGTTCTTTGCGGTTTCATTTTCAACGCGGAATGCGGAATGCGGATTGGCGGCGTTGGAGCTGGTTGGTGGCGCGGAAGCGCCCGGGGCATTTGTCCCACCGCTCGGTGCATTAGTCCCGTTGCCGGGTGCATTGGTTCCAGCGCTTGGGGCGTTGGTCCCATTGGCCGGAGCGTTTGTAACGACGACCGTTCCCGGCGGCGGCGGCGCTTCAAAAAGATACGGTTCCTGGCGCGAGGCGGCCATGTATGCCGCCAGCGCGCGCGCCGCCGGCCGCGGCACAATCTCATAACCGGCTGGCGGCGCAAATTCCGCCGGAACCCCCAGCACGTCGGCGAAAGGCGCGGAACCGGCCTTGCGAACATCGAACAAATAGCGGTAGGACGGCATGATCGAATGCGCGGAATCCAACTTGTTGACAATCCGTGGATCCCAAAGGCGTGCCAGAACCGCCGTGGCGTCCATGCGCAACCCGGCGTTGGCCAGATCCGGCCCTATCCTCTGCGTGCCCAGCATCACCGTCCTCTCGAATATGTAGTCATGCGCCACGCTGCGCCGGACTCCCCAGCCGTGCGCCAGGTCCGCGCCTGACCCGGCGGGACGGACCTGCCGGGTGTGGCAATAGGTGCATCCGCACGCCCGGTACACCTCCGCGCCCTGCTCCGCCAGGCCCGGCGGGTTGTTCGGATAAGACGCCGGAAGCGGTGCCACCGTGCGGGCCTGTTGCAAGTTCCCCAATTGCGCCATCGGGCCGAGCACAAACGTCACCCACGAAATCGCCATCGAGGCGAACAAGCCGAGAAATAGCATCGGCCCGTTGTTCATGCGCCCTCCTTTGCCAGCCCGCGGACGACGGATCTGTCCCGGCGGCAGCGCGCGAGACGCCCTTTCATCAGCAGCGCGAAATTAATCAGAAAAACAACCGCGCCGAAAAACAGAAACAGCGGCTCCAGCGTGCTCAACCGCAGTCCCATCATCGTCCCTTTCATCACCGCCGTGAAGGAATTGGCCGGATTCTGCAATTCCACCCCCTGAAAGACGCCCGCGACCAGCAGCGCCACATAACCCAGCGCCACGCCCGCCAGCATCAGCCCGAAATGCAGCCGGGCCAGTTTCCGGTTCCACAGCCTGTCCGGCGTGGCGCATTTCGCATCGGCCAGGCGCGGCACGATATAATAAATGGCGCCGAACATCGTCATGGCCAGGAATCCATTGCGGAACAGGTCCCGTTGCGCCGTTGTGAACCAGGTAAAATCAGTCAGCCTCGCGACCGACGGCAAAGCGCCTGCCACCTGCTGCGCGCCGGCGACCACCCAAAAAATCAGCCCCGCGCAGGTGAAGCGGAAAACCGGGCCGCCGTCCGCCGCCGCCAGCGCGCCGCCAGCCGTCAAATACAAATTCGACGCCACAGCTGCGATGGGAACGACCGTCAAAACCGTCCCCACCAGCGACACCGCGACCATCCAGCCCGGCAGCGGAGCGCCCTCGAAGATGCCGCCCCAACTGCCCGCCAGCGCCAGCATCCAAAACGCCAGCGCCGCCTGGTAGGAACTGTGCAGCGGCCGTCCGCTCAGTTTTGGGATGAAATAAAAGACCGGGGCCAGCCCGGCAAAACCAAAGAATACCGTGTCCAGATTATGCTCATACCACCAATTGACCGCGGCCTGAAGAACCCCGCGCGGCGGCGAACCCAGCAGCACCAGCGCCGCCGTCGAAAATATCCATGCGAACCACAAAAACGCCCCGATCACAAACCATTGCGACGGATAAAGCGGCCCCGGCTCCCGCTGCCGAAAAGTCATCAGTCCGCAAATTCCGATCAGCACATAAGACACCAGCAACAGCGGCGCGACCGCTCCCGGCATTTCGAACACCTCGTAGCCCGTTCCGCCGCCGCGCAGAATCGCCCACACGCCCGCCGCCACCGCCGCGTTCCAGCCGAGCGCGCCCGCCGCCGCCACACCCGGTCCCGCGAAACGCGTCCCTCCCAGGCGGCACAGAAGCCACAGCCCGACCCCCAGCGCCGACGGAACTCCAAAGCCGTAAATCAGTGCCGTGTCCGCCGCCGCGTGGACGCGCCCGTAAGTCCACATTGGGCTGGAACCCAGGAGACCGGGTGCGTGCAATTTCAGCGAGTCAAGCAGCGCGAACAGCGAAGCCAGGAGGAGCCACAGCGCCGCCCCGCCGAACAGGCACAAAAGCGGCCCCGCGCCGGAAGCTTCGAGTTCCGTCCTCGATACTGGCGCGGAAACGGCAGTTGGCGCAGGTGCTTCAGTGACACTGTCCATTCTACTCATTGGTGTTCTTCGCCGGCGCGGCAGGCGTGGTCGGCGCAGCAGGCGTGGAAGCATTCGTCGGCGTCGTGGACGCCGAATTCGTCGGCGCCGCCGCCGCGAAAGCCTTCGCCGCCCTTGCCGCCAGATTGGCGTGGCCCGCCACGGGATTCTGCCATTCCAGCAAGAACAGTTCCTTGGCGCGCTCGACAGGAATCCGCACAATCCCCTTCCCCTTGTCCGCCCAATCATACGTGTTGATCAGCGGCGCGTTGGCCTCATCGAATGCCTGCTTGATCTTGAGGCGTTCCTCCGACCGCGCCTGGGCGAGCGAGGGCGGCTGCGTGTAGTGGCGCATGAGCCAAACCAGCCAGGCCATGACCAAAAATGATCCGGCCACGGCCAGCACGGTCACAGCGGTGCTGCATTTTCGGCAGTTGGGCTCAGTGTTCATTGGCGTGTCCGGGGATGATTGACAGCGCGCCAGCCGCCGGCACATAAACGTCCAGCGCTTCCGCCATGCGCGGGTCTTTCAAGGGATAAATCGGATGCCGGTTGAGGGACCATATAAAGATCTGCGCCAGCGCCCCGCCGATAAACATCATGCACGCCGCGTCCAGCAGCAGGCCGTGCGTGAGGAACGGAAAAGTCGCGCTGAAAAAGCCGTTCTCGCGCAGAGCCGGCATTATCTGGAACTCCAGGTCCACGAAGTGCATCAGCCAGCACCAGGCGCAAATTGCCAGCATCGGCGTCAGCTTCAGCTTCACATCAATCCGCAGCAGCGCCAGGAACGGCGCGAAAAAATGCCCGAAAATAATTATGATCGCCCCCGTGAACCACCACGTCCCCGCCTCGCGCTTCACGTACCAAAAAGCCTCTTCCGGCATGTTCCCATTCCAGATGACGAAGTACTGGAAAAAGCTGATGTAGGCCCAAAAGACCGTGAAACCAAGCAGCAGCGACCCGATCATATAATAAGTGTTTTCCCGCACCACATCGCGCAACCGTGTTGTCCGCTGCAAAATCAGCGTCACCGCGTACACCGTGGCCAGCGTGGTCCAAATGCTCGCCGCGAAGTACCATACACCAAACATCGTCGAAGCCCATTCATACATCAGCCCCTTGATCCACAGGATCGCCGCCAGCGTCAACGTCAACGCAAAGGAGACAATACCCAGGTACGAATAAAACCGCATCCGGTACGTGCAATCCGCTCCCCCCGTCGTGTCCTGCCGCAGTGACCAGTGGCGCAGACGGCTCGTGAAGAACCACCAAGTCCCGAAGCAAACCGCCGACGCGACATAAAAACCCCTCATGGTGAACAGGGGAAACTTGGCCCGCAGCGCATGATCCGGATGCCCCAGGAAATTCATCCACTCATACAAGCGCGGCGCCAGGAAAGCGATGGGCAAAAACAACAACAACATCGGCCAGCCGGACAAGCATGCCAGATGTTCGCAAAACCGCCGCGTCGGCGCCGACCAGCTCGCGTCGAACAAATGATGCGCCATCACCAAAAACCATCCCCCGAGGCAAATGCTCAAATAGAACATGAACGCGAGCAGCCACGAAAACGCAAACTCCCGGGCGCCGCAACCCACCGCGCCAATCACGGCCCCAATCCCTCCGATTGCCATCACAATCACAGGCACACCCCGCCACTTCGACAAATCCAGCGGCGCAACCGAGGATGAAGTTGGAGAATCCGCAATCATAATCTTAATCTCATTTCTGCTTTCTGCTTTCTGCTTTCTTATTTGTTCAACTCCCCCCGATGCGTTTCCGGCACGTCCTCCATCGTCGCCAACTGGCTCCGTTGCAACGCGCGTATGTACGAAATGATCGCCCACCGGTCCTCAACTGGAACGATGGCGCCGTAAGCCGGCATCAGCGGCAGCTTGCCGTTGCTCAACGTGTTGAAAATCTCCCCGTCCCCCATTTTGACCAGCCGCTCGTCGTGGAAATTCGCCATGCTGATCATCCCGTATTTTCCCGTGATCCCCTTGCCGTCTCCCGCCGGGCCGTGGCACGGCATGCAATAAATCTGATACCGTTCCTGCCCGCGGTTCAGCAACTCCCGCGTAATGGGGAGCGGGCCGGTCTCCACAAAATTCGTTTTCCCGGCGACCCGCCCGGTGTTGACCGGCGCGTCTTCGTATGGATAAACCGGTCTCCCGTTGACGAGCAGCAACTTCCCGCCGATTTCGTAAGGCTGGCTGTGGTCCACCGTCCCGTCCGGCAGCGCGCGCGAACTCCGGGCGTCGGCAAAGAACCCGCTCGGCGACTGTGGGCGCGCCTTGTTCATTCGCACCATGTCAGGAAAAATTTCGATGGGCGGCTGCCGCGACTTGCTGCCGCGAAAACCGGCCACTCCGACGACCGTCACGCAGACCAGGAAGAATAGGAGGTAAAAGTAGCGCATTATTCCTCCACAAATTCAACGTGCGTGCTCCCGAGCATCTCCAGCAGCTTGCGGGTTGGCGCTTCCGAGTACTTTGGATCATTGGTTTCGATCACAAGGAAAAAGCGGTCGTGGCTGGCGAGCGCGAACCGCCGGTTCTTCAGCAGCGGATGATGCAGCTGCGGCAGCCGGTTCAGGAACAGCATCCCCAGCAGCGCCCCAAACGCGCCGAACAATATCGTCAATTCGTACGACGGCGGAAATGCCGAGAACGGGCTGAACATCGGCTTGCCGCCGATGACGATAGGATAGTCCAGCGTGTTCATAAACCAGATCATTAACATCCCTGTCGCGTAACCCGTCACGCCGCCGATGAAGGAGAACCAGCCCACCTTGGAATTCCGAATTCCCATCGCGCGGTCCATTCCGTGGATCGGAAACGGAGTAAAAACGTCCCATTGCCGGAACCCCTCCCCGCGCACCTTGTCCGCCGCCCGCAGGATGGCCGCCGGGTTCTCAAATTCCGCCAGGATGGCGTACGGCCGCTCATTCATGGGTGCCGCCCTCCGATCTTCGCCCCGCCCAGCGGATGATGCGGGTCGGCTTGCGGCGTCACGCCCTTGACTTCCGCGATGGCTATCAACGGAACGAAACGCAGGAACAATAGGAAAAATGTGAAAAACAAACCGAACGTTCCCAAAAACTGCAAGATGTCCACCCACGTCGGGCTGTAATAACCCCAGTTCGATGGCAGGAAATCCCGGTGCAGCGAAATGATCACAATCACAAACCGTTCAAACCACATGCCTACGTTCACCAGGATGGACAGTATGAAAACAAGGATCATGTTCCGGCGGATCTTCTTAAACCAGAAAAACTGCGGTACCACCACGTTGCAAATAATCATCATCCACTGCGCCCACCAATATGGCGCCGGCTTGATCCCGCACAGCGGCCCGATAATGAACGGGTCGGCCAGGCGGTTTTGCAGGAAGAGGAATCTCTCATAAGGATTACCCCCATACCACGCGATGAAGAACTCCATCAAATAGGCGTAGCCCACTATCGAGCCGGTCAGCAGCGTCACTTTGCACATCAATTCCACGTGCCGCACGGTGATGATTTGCTCCAGCTTCAGCAACCGGCGCAGCGGCACCAGCAGTGTCAGCACCATTCCAAAACCCGAATAAACCGCCCCCGCCACAAAGTAAGGCGCGAAAATCGTCGTGTGCCAGCCCGGCAGTTGGGATACCGAGAAATCCAGCGACACGATGGAATGCACCGACAGCACCAACACAGTGGAAAGCCCCGCCAGTATCAAATACGCCTTCTCGTAATTGCTCCAGTGCCGGTTGGATCCCGTCCAGCCCATCGCGAACAGCCCGTAGCCGAACTTCCGCGCCTTCGTCTTCGCCCGGTCCCGCATCACCGCAAGATCGGGAATCAACCCCATGTACCAGAACAGCAGCGACACCGTGAAGTACGTGGACACCGCGAACACGTCCCACATTAGCGGCGAACGGAATTGCGGCCAGATTCCGTTGGAATTCGGAATTGGAAAAAGCCACCACCCATACCAGATGCGCCCAATGTGTATCAGCGGGAAAATCCCGGCGCACATCACGGCAAAAATCGTCATCGCTTCCGCCGCCCGGTTGATCGAGGTCCTCCACTTCTGCCGCAGCAGAAACAAAATCGCCGAGATGAGCGTCCCCGCGTGGCCTATGCCGATCCACCACACAAAGTTCACTATCGCGAATCCCCACATCACCGGGTGCGTTACACCCCACACCCCAACACCCGTGGACATCAGATACAGGATGCACCCAAAGCACACCGTCATCATCGTCACGCTGATGGCGAAGCAGTATTTCCACCAAGCCGGCATGGCGCCCTCCGCCACTCCGGCAATCGTGTCCGAAAGCCACCCGATGCCATGGCCGCCGGCCACGAGCGGTTCGCGCTCCAGACCGGCAGGCGGCGCGCTCACCACCAGCACTTGCGTTGTCATCGGCGTTTGAGAAGCGTCCGCCATTAGTGGGCTCCTTTCTCGCGGTTTTCATCCGCCGTGGGTTCCAGGGAGGGCCGGCCCATCGTCTTGGAATATTCGTCGTAGCTGTACGGCGCCGGGTGCTTCCGGTAATCCGGCATCTCCGGATTGGGATTGCGCACTTTGGCCAGATAAGTCAGGCGCGGTTTGGTGTTCAAAAAGTCCAAAACTGTATAATTGCGCGGATTCCCCTTCCACTGGCTTACGGCGCTGGCCGGGTCTGAAATGTCCCCAAACACAATTGCCTCCGCCGGGCACGCCTGTTGGCACGCTGTCCTGGGTACCGTTCCGGCCTTTTCCGACAGCTTGGCAGGCGCCGAATTGCGCGCCTTCACCTTGGAAGCAATCCCGGCCTGCTCAATCCGTTGCAGGCAGAAGCTGCATTTCTCCATCACCCCGCGCATCCTCACCGAGACATCCGGATTCTTCACCATCCGGGTCAATTGCCAATCAAGCTCCGGCAGGTTGCCGCGGTCGGGATCGTTCCACCATCGCGCCAACTCCCATTGTCCGTCCGTCCGGTCCCTCGGATCCAGCGGGCTTTGATACAGCTTGTCCAGCATACGGCGGTTGTAATCAAAGAAATTGAAACGCCGCACCTTATAGGGGCAGTTGTTGGAGCAATACCGCGTGCCGACGCAGCGGTTGTACACCATTATGTTAAGCCCCTCGTCGTTGTGCGACGTGGCGTTCACCGGGCAGACATTCTCGCAGGGTGCGGCTTCGCAATGCTGGCAGAGCATCGGCTGCACGACCGCCTGGGGATCTTCTTCGGGGTTCTTTTCGGGGCCGGCATAATAGCGGTCTATCCGTATCCAGTGCATCTCCCGGCTCTTGCCCACCATTTCCTTGCCCACGATCGGGATGTTATTCTCACTTTGGCAGGCCGCCATGCAGGCCGAGCAGCCCACGCATTTGTTCAAATCTATCGCCATGCCCCACTGATTCCGTCCCCGGGCCTTCGCCTCGTCAAATGGATTGGGATACATCGGCGCAACAAGCGGCGGCTTTTCCAGGCTCATATTCGCCGCGAAATAAGGCTTCTCCCGGAAATCCTTCAAGTTGGCTTCCCGCACCGGCGCGCGCCCTTCCATGCTCCAATGACTCTGCGTGGTGGAGAGCGCGTACGTCTGGCCGGTCTTAGTTAGCTTTGCGTTCGACGCGTAATGCATCGCGCCCGTCGTCCTCAACTTATAGGCGTTGTAACCGGCGCCTCGGCCGATCCGCCCCGTCTTTTCCCGTCCATATCCCAGCGCCAGACCAACCGTATAATCCGCCATGCCGGGCTGCACCCACACCGGCCCGCTCACCTTGCGTCCGCCCAACTCAATCTCCACCACTTGATCCGAGTATTTTTGCGCCTGGTTCGCTTTCTCCACGGGAGCCACGCCCAGTTCCTTCGCCGTCTTGGGACTCATCAAAATCGCGTTGTCCCATGTCAGCTTGGTGACCGGGTCCGGCAACTCCTGCAACCACCCGTTATTGTTGTGCCGCCCGTCGTCCATCTTGTAATCACGATGGAAGACCACGTCCAAGTTCCCCGGCCCGGGCATTCCCTTCGGCGCTTCCAACAACGCCAGCAACGGCCCAAAAAGCCCCTGGTTGAATTCCGTTCTCGCCGGCAACGCCGCGCTTCCCGACAGGAATCCGTCGCGCAAATACTTCCGCCAATCGTTCTCACCGGGACCGCCGAGAACCCGGAAAGTCTCCCGCACAATGTCGTAGGGCTTGGTCTTTTCCTCGCCCGCCAAGACGGCCAGCACCTCCAATTCCGTCAGCCCGTCAAACAGCGGCTCGATCAACGGCTGAATCGGCACCAGCGTCCCGTTGGCCGTCCGCGCATCGCCCCACGATTCCAGAAAATGCGCCGTCGGCAAATCCCATTGCGTCATCGCATTCATCCCATTCTTCCCATCCTTCCCATCTTTCCAAGTTGTCTCATCTTCGTAATATCCAAGCCGAACAATCGTCTTGGCTTGGCCCTTCGACGGCCCAAGAAACTGCAACTCCGCAGGAGCATTAAAGGCTGGATTGCCGCCGAGGATCACCAAGGTCTGCACCTTTTGGGCTTGGATCGCCTCCGCCAGCCCCGTAATGCTCTCCTCCTTGATTTCCGACGCCGCATGAAACCGAATCGTCTGCCCCACCGCCCCCAGGTACTCGTTAATCACAAGCACCAGCGTCTGCGCCGCCGCCGGCAAACGGTAACCCGCCATTACCAGACTCTTCTCCCCGCTCTCCTTCAAGTCCTTCGCGCACGGCGCGATCCACTCATCATAAACCGCCGCCGGGGCCGAAACCTCTTTCAACTTCGTGTACCAATCAGCAGGGGGATCACCGGGGGGCAGAATGTTGAGCGCCAGCCGCGCCACAACCGCCACCATCATGCTCGGCGGAACCCGCAAACGATGGTCCGCGTTCATCCCCGTCAAACTAAACAGGCTCTCCAACGCGTACAGCCGGCTCATTGGGTCCTCCTTGCCCGCCAGTCGCCGGCCCTGGGCGAACCGCCGGATATTGACCGCCGCATTCTCCTCGCTCCCCATAAAATCACAATCCAGCGCAAGTATCCTCTCCGCCCGGTCCAGATGATAAGAGGGCGCGACCGGCTGCTGATAAACCAGCTTGGCCGCGTATCGCGTCGCGTCCAAGTCCACAGGCTCATACACAAACCAGCGCGCCTGCGGATGCTTCCCGGATAAAATCGCCTGCAACCGCGCGCGCGAAGGCGAACTGCTTTGCTCCATCAAAAAGGCGACACCTTCCCCGCTCCCAAACGTCCCCGCCAGTTCCGCCAGCGCATCCAGCGCCGCCGCCTTTGTGCTTAAGGTCCCATTCCGCGCATAGCGCATCGCCCGGTCCGGATCATAAAGCTCCAGCAACGACGCCTGCGCAAACGCGTCCGTGCTCCCGTTGCTGTCCGGCAGATCCGGATTGCCATCCACTTTGGTCGGCCGCCCGTCGTTGGATTTCACCAGCAGCGGCACCGCGCTGCGGCGCGACGGCATTGCGGTCGCAAAATACTGCGGCACCCCGTGCGCGTAATTCTCCGGCATCTTCGCAAACGGATAAATATTCTCCGTCGGCCGTCGGCAGCCTGTCGCCCCCAGCCCCGCCAGCAAGAACGACGCCGACATGATCTTCACAAAATGCCGCCGCGAAACGGGATCCAGAAACTCGCTCGCGCCCGACGGGAACTCATTTTCCACCCATTGGCGCAACTCCGGCCTGTCCGCCAGTTCGTCCAAACTGCGCCAATACGCCGGGCCGGCCGGTTCAACTCCGCCGGTAGGGCGAGACTCAGTCGAGCCGTGAATGGTCTTGATGGTTTGGGTCTTCATCGGTGGCAGGTCGAACAATTTTGCAGCGATTCTACGCCCCAATCATGGACGATCTTATGGCCGGCCGCCATTTGCTTCTCCGTGGACCCCTCGCTCCAGCTCAATTCCGTGATCTTCTCCAGCGGACGCACCCGCGCCTCCGGGTTCCGATGGCAGTCCAGACAAAACGACATGCTCAACGGTTTGGCCTCGTACACCTCGTCCATCAGATCAATGCGCCCGTGGCATTCCACGCAACTGACGCCCCGGTTGATATGTACGGAATGATTGAAATAGACATAATCGGGCAGCTTGTGGATTTGCACCCAGGGAATCGGCTCGCCGGATGCCGCGCTTTCCCGCACCAGCGCCAGCCGCGCGTCATCCTTCAACACTTGAACGTGGCAATTCATGCACGTCGAAGTCGCCGGAATGTTCGCATACCACGACTTCTCCTCCGTATTATGGCAATACCGGCAATCCAGCCCCAACTGATTGACATGCACACTGTGCGGAAACGCCACCGGCTGGATCGGCTCATAACCCACCCGCGTATATTTGGGCGTGAAATAATAAGTGACCCCCGCCAGCAACCCGGCGCTTGCGAGCAGCCCCGCAACGACGAGGTTGCGTGGCAGGCGATTTGTCCACTTTGGAAAAATGTCTGACATCTCTGCGCTTCAACACCATCTCAATGACAACGCAGCACTTTCCCGCACTTCCACCGCTCCCGCAAGGGACTTTCGCAGCATCCCTGACGAAATAGGAATAAGTAATGATTCCCATTAGTCATTCTAAACCACCCCATAACCATCCCCCCCCGGCAATTCCAGCCCCCAATTTGAGCCTGTGCGAAGAATGGCCTGCCATCCGAAGCTCGAAGAGCGAAGGATGGTGCGCGCTGCAGGTTTCGAACCTGCGGATTTACCCAAGTGAGCAGCAAACGGTGGGGTGATGGCATGCGTAAAAAAGGCGCAGAAAACAACCGCAATGAGGGTGGCAGAGGGGTAATTTCCTCACACTCTCGCGGAGCGGCGCGGTTGGCGGGCTTCATGCTGGGCTGACGGGCGAGCGTGAAGCGTGATAGACGCGCGTAATCAGGAATCCCGGCTCGCTTGTGAATTTCAGAATCCGTGAGCGAAATGGAGCGTTTGGGCCGGCAGCCCGCGTAGGGGACAGGGTCAAGGAGCGGACGGACCAAAAAACGGAGTGGAGCGGCGGATTTGGAAATTCAGCAAGCGAGCATCAACGGGGGAGCCAAGTCTTTCCGGGTTTGGCGGCGTAGTCTTTCAAGGGGAAGCCAAAGCCGGCAAGTCTTGGCGACAGGGCGGGGAAAGGGGGCGAGAAAGGGGAGATGCAGGGCGCGCAGACTTGTCTCTCGGACTGAAATGCCGGGAGTGGAGTTGTCACCCATTTGCTGAACTGGGAGTACAATCGCCGCCAGCCCGCCAAATCTCTCTGGCCTCAAATCCGCCAAACTCTGGGTTCTTAAAGCGTTGCGGCACAATAAGTTACGACTATTTAAGAAAATCATTATAATGTCTATTGACATAGTATAGATTTGTTGTATTATCAACACGTTCAAATGAACAATATCGTGAGAAATGAAATGGAAGGGACGAAGAGCCAGGCACCGGATAAACTCCCAGCTTGGTTGCAGTTGGTGCGCGAGCACGTTGGTTCCCTGAAGTTCGGGACGGTGCAGATTACGGTCCATGACGCGCGTGTTGTCCAGGTTGAACGAGTCGAAAAGCTGCGCTTTGAGAAACCAGAACCAAGCGGCGGCTGAGAATCATCACGAAGAAAATTGACGGATGCCGACCGGTCCATCGGAGGATCCCATGAAAGCAGAACAATTAGTTTATGAGGAATCTATTGAGTGTGGATAGGCCGGTCGCAGTTTCCCAGGCCGGAGGTCACAAAACGGCCGCGCGGCGCTCCATCGCCGACTTGCTGGCGCCATTGGATCACGTTGCGTCCAAGTCTCCAAATATCATCGTCAATCGCGAGGCCCGATTCGACCAGGACGGCCAAACTTACGTCCTGCCGCGCTATCTTTTCATCGGCCCAAAGAGCGGCGACACGCCGACTCGAATCGGGATTTTCGCCGCTATCCACGGCGACGAACCGGAAGGAGCCTATGCCGCGGTTCGGTTCCTCCAATTCCTGGATAATTATGCCGATTTGGCCGCCGGTTATTGCCTGTCCGTTTATCCGGTCTGCAATCCGACTGGGTTCGAGGACAACACGCGCCATTCCCGCCGCGGGAAGGACTTGAACCGGGAATTCTGGAGCAATTCCGGGGAGCCGGAAGTGGGGTTGTTGCAGGCGGTGCTGGTATCGGGTTCCTTTCACGGAATCATCTCCTTGCATGTGGATGACACCAGTGATGGTTTCTACGGCATCGTGGGCGGAGCAACCCTCACCAAGCACCTCATCGAGCCGGCGCTGAAGGCGGCGGATGCGTTTCTTCCGCTGGACACGCGGGCGCTGATTGACGGCTTTCCGGCCCGGCAATCCGTCGTTCGTGAAACGTTCCCCGGTATCCTCAGCGCCCCGCCGGTTGTCCGTCAGCGCCCGTTTGAAATCGTCCTGGAAGCGCCCAAGGGCCGGCCGGCATTCTTGACGGAGAGCGCGTTTGTGGCCGCCTTGCAATCCATCCTGGCCGGCTACCGCAAATTCATTGCTTACGCGCAGAACCTTTAATCCCAACCCGAAATTTGCCTTCCTCACGAGAGCGTGGCCTTAACAAAACTAATTTTGGAACTGACCGGTCTCCCGGAAGTTCCGCGATGAAACGACAAAACCGAATCAACCATTGAAATTTGGACCTATGAAAAAGCTGAAAGTGAATAAACTTGTGGCCGCCGGACTTGTGCTGGCGGGTCTGACCCTGGCCTTGGACGTTCGCGCCGATGTGGAAATCTTCCTGGCGGGCGGAAACGCCAGCCAGAATATCATTTATGACCGCATCACCAACATCCTGTCGGGCGGCGTCACCAATTACTCGATATCGTCAACCAACAGCACCGTGCGCCGGTTTGTCGGCTCGATAACCTCCGGGCCAGGCTCCGGCTTGGGAGCGATCACAATTGACACCTCCCTGCTGGGGGCCGTCCAGGGATTGCAGGACGTGGGAGTCAACAGCGAGACTCTGGCAACAGGCGCATCGGCCGTGCCGACGGTGGCGGTCTCCTCCACCTCACCTGGCGCAGTCGCCGTCAATGGGAGTGTGCTGACGCGAGTCGGCCCAACCCTGGTGGCGCCCTACGCGTTTGTGAAAAAATCGTCAGCCTCCGCCAATCTGGCAAACGTGACGAATCTAACCGCCCGGCAGGCGCAATTCCTGGAAGCCAATGCCGGTCTTTTTCCATCGGGGGCCTTAGGAGGTGCCAGCACGAGTGATACGGTCTATTTCGTCGGACGAAACCTCGAATCGGCCGTTCGCACCGAAATTGACGCCAATATCAATTTCAGCGGCACCATATCCAGTTTCACGACCAACTCGTCCGGCGTCGCCATTCAGGACCCCAATTCTGCGGATCCGGGACAGGGCAGCGGGACGGCGGTCAAGGCGTTGCTGAATGTGCTGACCAACACGATTGGCACTTTGGCGGCCTCCGACATCGGCTCCTTTACGCCCTTGGCTTATGAAGGCGTGCCCTATTCGATCGCGAATGTCGAAAACGGCAGCTATCCCCTCTGGTTTTACGAGAATTATTATTATCAAACCAGCGGGTCCACCGCGCCCAGTGCCAACCAACAGGTCATTATCAACCTCCTCATCGGAGCGATCACCAATTCGACCTATCAGACCACCAGCACGCTCTTCCTCAACAACTATGCCCCCCTGAGCGGCATGCAATGGTATCGCAACCAAACCTCGGACGGTGGAAAGATATTGTCAAATACATACTAACCCTCCGCCCGCCAACTCCCGCGAAAACCCGCGAAAACCCATGAAAACCCCCTTAAATTGGACCTTAGTAGCCCTCGCGTTGCTGTCAGCGCCCTTGGTGCGAGGCGGCACGACTTATCAGGACGGCGATGTTTTGCTCATCTTCCGGCAGTCGGGATTGAACGATGTTGAATACGACATCGGAAACATCAGCCAATTCACCAACCATCCCACCGGTTATGCGGCGGCGGTTACGGGATGGGACCCCACGGTGGCCACGGGCGTATTCGGATCAGACCTGACCGGAGTCCGCGTCATCATCGCCTCCACGACGAGTTTGACCAATGCGAATCGGACCTCCTGGTTGAGCAGCGGTGATCCGACGGCGACCATCAGCGATGTGCTGGCGACCACCTGGCAGGGCAACCTATGGAGTGTGATCAACTCCATCGGCAACCGGCCGGAGACTTACCTTCCGACGAAGACGTTTCCTTACTCGCTCAATCCGGGCGGGGTCGCGTCTTATGATTACATTGCTTCCGGCAGTGGACAGAATGAATTCGACCTCCCGCAACTGGGAGGCAACGTGAACTTCACGGTGGAACAAGTCATCCCCGGATTGTTCGGGTTTTGGGCCATCCAGCCTCACGCGGCGCCAGAACCCGCAGCAACCCAAGTGGGCAGTTTCTACATTGATGCCAGCGGCAATCTCACCTTTATCGTTGGGCCGCCAGAACCGGCGATTGTGTCAGCCACGCGCGCCGGGAACGTGGACACCGTGACGTTCACAACGCTGCCGGTCGGCTCGTATTCGCTGGTTTACAGTGACACGCTAGGCAGTCCGGTGTCGACATGGGCGGTGGTCGGCGGGCCGGTTTCCGGCACCGGCAGCATTCAATCGCTTACCCATACGGCGGTGGGGAGTGCGGGCTACTACGGGGTGGTGTATTCCCCGTAGCCCGGTCTGAGAGCGCGGCAGGCCCTTTCCCCTGGGGGCCTGCCGTTGTCCGTTCCATTTGTCGAGAGGACAACCACAACAAATGAAAGTCAAAATGCTGATAACCGCCACCCTGGTGTTCGCGAAGACCTGCCACATTGCAGCGCAGCCAACGAATTCTCCTTCCGCCACAAACTCCGCGCCAACAGTCGAACCCACGTTCAACGTGAGCGGTTATCATGTTGAAGGCAACACGGTGTTGCCGCCGGAGAGACTCGATCTTCTCACCAACTACACCGGTCCCGCTGTGACCCTGGCTCGTTTGCGCGAAGGATTGGGGGAGCTGCAACTGCTTTACCGCAACCTCGGCTATCCGACTATCAGCGTCACACTCCCGCAACAGCGCCTGACCAACGGCATCGTCGAGGTCAAGGTAATTGAAGGCAAGTTGGAAAGCATCAATGTCGTTAGTAACCGGTTCTTCTCCTCGAACAACATTCTGCGCGCGCTGCCCAGCCTGACCACCAACATTCTCATCAACACCAAATGGCTACAGCCCGAATTGGACCGCGCCAATCAGAATCCCGACCGCCAGATTTACCCCGTCATCTCGCCGGGCCGGGAACCCGGCTACACCGACCTGAATCTGGATGTCAAAGACCGTTTTCCGCTGCACGGCCATATTGAGGCGAATGACAAATCCACGCCTCAGACTCCGCTGCTGCGGGTTGATACCGCGCTGCAATACAACAACCTTTGGCAGCTCAATCACCAGATCGGCCTGGAATACAATCTGTCTCCCCAAATGTCAAAGCCGGGCAGCGATCTGCCGCTTTTCTTCGATCAGCCAATGGTTGACAGCTACAGCGGCTTCTACAGAATCCCCTTCGGTTCCGACCCCGGCTTGCGCGAGGAATACGAGAGAATGCCGGTGGATTTCGGCTATGACCAGATCACCCACAGATTCAATCTGCCCCCGGCCAGCGGCAGCCCGGAGTTGATCCTCTACGCTTCGCGCTCCGCTTCGGACACATCATTGCATTTCAGTCCGCTCCAAACCATCGTTGCCAGCCCCCTGGTGCAGATCACTTCCCAGTCCGCCGAGCATGATCTGACCGTCACCGAAAATCTTGGGGCGAAATACAACGTTCCTCTTCGGGAATGGGCGGGCATTCACTCTTCACTCGCCTTCGGCATTGATTTCAAGAACTTTCGCGCCAGCGGCTTTAGCACCAATCTCTCCTATTTCTCCACACCGATTACGAACAACGGTGTTGCCAGCAGCACGAACTTCACAGTGGCCCTTCCATCCAACACCCATCATGACCTGAGTTACGAGCCGCTTTCGTTTGGATGGTCGGGAGCCCGGGAGGACAAGTGGGGCAGTTGGAGTTTCGACTGCGGGCAGAACATCTTCCTTGCGCAGCTGGCTTCAGCCAGGACCAATTTTCAAAGTGTCGCAGGCACCAGCGCGGCCGGCGGCACCTATGCCAGTTTCTCCGCCGGCGTGACCCGCGAAGAAAAACTCCCGGACAACTGGTCCCTGCTGATGCGGTCCTCGGCGCATTGGGCCACAGCGCCGCTCATCAGCAACGAACAATTCCCGCTCGGTGGCACTGCCGGCGTGCGCGGCTATCAGGAAGGCGAAAATTATAGTGATGCGGGGTGGCGATTGACCGTGGATTTGCGTGCCCCACCTCATAGCGTTGGCGCATTTCCCGTGACCGGCGGCTCAGTCCCGGCTTTTGCCCGCCCATCTATATTCATGGACTACGGCGAAGGGTATCAATTGGACCGGCAAACCCCCAGCCCGGAGCGCCAATGGGGCACCGGGTTTGGGGTGTTTCTGACGGCGGGGCAGCACTTTGATGCCCGCCTCACACTCGGCTGGGCATTGCTCGCCACGCCTGTAACAAGCGTCGGCGGGATTCAGGCTTATTTCAGCATGGGAACCCAATTCTGATGAAAACCGCGTTCATCCTAATCTGGCTGTCGTGGCTTGCCGCCATTCCGGCGTTTGCCAATCCTGGTGGAATGACTGTCCGCTCCGGCACAGCCACCAGCCAAACCAGCGGCTCCGCTCTCACTGTCAATACCAGTTTGCTGACTGTGCTCAATTGGAGCAGTTTCAATATCCAGCAGGGCGAAACCACTTCCTTCGTTCAGCCGTCCGCCGGTTCTGTCGTTTTCAACATCATTGGCGGTTCGAGTCCATCTCAGATCTTTGGCGCCTTGAATGCCAATGGCACTGTCGTGCTGGCCAACTCGCATGGCTTTTATTTCGGGCCAAACTCGATGGTCGCCGTCGGCGGCAATTTCATCGCCACCACGGCCCCGCTTTCGCCTGATTTCGGCCTTGGCTCCAGTTGGCAGTTCAGCGGAATGCCGCCGCTGGCGAGCATTGTCAATTACGGCCAAATTTCAACCGGCCAGGGCCATTCGCTTTTTCTCATTGCTGAGAACCTCGACAACCACGGCAGCCTGACTGCGCCCGGTGGCAACATCGGGCTTTATTCGGGCAAGGAAGTGCTCGTCAGCGAGCGCGCCGATGGCCGTGGACTCAGCGCCACGGTAAGGCTGCCGTCCGGCTCGGTGGACAACTCCGGCCACATCATCGCCGACGCCGGGACCATTGCCTTGCAAGCGCAGGTGGTGAACCAGGACGGCGTGATCCAGGCCAATTCCGTCCGCAATGTCAACGGCGTGATCGAACTCTTCGCCGCTGACCAATTGAATCTCGGCCCAAATTCCCAAATCACGGCCCAGGGCGATGGCACGTTCCCCGGCAGTCCCGGCGGCAGCGTCACACTCAAGTCCGGCAACAGTTTCAGCGATAATCCGGGCAGCCAGATCGTTACGGCGGGCGGTGCTCTTGGAGGAAATGGCGGTAATGTCGAAGTGAGCGCGCCGACCATTCTCTCGCTCGACTCGACCATGAATGCCAGCGCGCAATCCGGTTCAACCGGAGGACAATTGACCCTCGACCCGGCCAACATCATCCTGGGCACAACTGGCAGCGGGAGCGCCGGCGACGGTACCGTGACGGCAGGCAGCGGCTCCGGGACGCTGGCCTTGAATGTGAACACCGCATTTGCCAACAAGAACTTCTCCCAAATCACGCTGGATGCAACGGCCAATGTCACGCTCTCGGCGGGAACAACCTGGAACCTGAGCAGGAGCACGGGCGTCAACACGGGCACACTGACTCTGGAGGCGGGAGGAAACATCATTTTCGGAAATAATTCGCAGATTACGGACGCCAACAATTGGTCGGTCAATCTGGAGGCAGGGGTGAATTTTTCCTCCGGTGCGGTGCAATCGGGCGCCGGCTCAATTTATGTGAATGGCAGCAGCACCGGCACGGCGGGCGGATCGGTGCAAACTTCCGCCGGCTCCATCAATATGACGGCCGGCCAGGACATCCTGGTAGGATCGGGTTCCATTCGCACAACAGGAGGCGGCAGCATTGGCCTGCAAGCCCTGGCGGGCAACATCAACGCCGGGACTGCCAATGGCGGTTATGTATTCTCTGTTTTCGGTTCCACTGTCAGCCCGAATTTGGGCGGCATCGCCACAGCGGCGGGAGGCAATGTCACGCTGCAAGCGTGCAACGACATCATCAGCACCCCCACCGTGCCCGCAGGCCAGACGCCGGGCGCATCCGGCGCTTATGGGAGCCAGCCCGGCAATGTGACCCTAAGCGCAGGCAATGAAATCCTGGGCAATTTTAACCTGGCAAATGGCGTTGGCACCATCCTTGCAGGGGTGCAGGTGCAAAATGGACAGGTCGCACGAATCTTGAATCCCACCGCGGATGTCGGCTCGTCAATCCATCCCGTCAGCCTGAGCTTGATTGCCGGCTCCTGGAATGTCTGGGCTGCCGACGACATCTTCCTGGCCGAAGTGCGTAATCCCAGCGGTACCTTCAATGACAATACTGTGGCGGTGCCGGCGGGACAGTTCTCGGGAAATACCGACAACTCGACCGTGCCTGGCCGGAGCGAGTTTCTCTTCAACTACGCGCCCAATGCGGCCGCCAATTTTTGGGCGGGCGACGCAATCACTCTGACAGGCGCCAATCTCCCGCGGCTCAATAACGAGAACGATGACATGCCGCCCATATACCCGCCGATCCTCACCCTGACCGCCGGCTCCGGCGGCATCGCGGTCAATAATCCAATTATCCTGTACCCTTCCAGTCAGGGGTCACTCCAAATCACCACCACGGGCGGCGGCAATCTCACGGGGGCTTTCCAGCAGGGGACATTGGTTGGCATCACCATGTCGGACAGCGGATTGCCAGGCTACGAGACGTTCGCCCAGGGCCACGCCCTCACGCCGTTGCACCTGGACGATCCTGATCCCGTGATACTGGACATCTCCGGGAGCATCAATTCATTCAGCCTGACTGTGCCGACGTTTGCCCAAATCACCGTAGCGGAGGACGCCTACAACTTTGGTTTTCTGGGCCAGAACTTGTCGCCCTCCCAAACCACGTTCATCAAAGTGGCCGGCGACCTGACCTATCGCGGAGACCTGACCACCGTGACGCTGCCCAGCCCGCTGCCTGCGGCGCTGTTGGATGCCAGCCTGAGCGGTGATCCCGAAGTGGCTGGCAAACTTCTCTACAATGCCGCCACCGGCGTCCTGACGTTCATTGGTCCAATGTCTTCCAGCGATCTATCCTTCCTCCTCAACCCAACCAAAGTCGTCTTGAATGCGGCGGGCCAGCCGGTCCTCGGCGCCAATGGCCAGCCTGTCACCCAGCCGCTTGCCCTCACCGCCGCGCAGCAGACTGCCATTCAACAGTTGTACACCGCCAGCCAGACCGCGACGCTGGGAGGTCAAGGCCTGGCGTTAGCGGGTCCCGGCAAATTCAGTATCACCGCGCAGAACATTGACTTGGGAATTTCCGGCGGCATCTCGGTGCTCGCACCGGATTCGGCGCTGGCCTCCATTTCCCCCTACGGCGCAAGTCTCAGCATCAACGCGGGCGGCAATTTGGAAATGACTTCCTCAAAAATCACCGACGAAGGCCTGAACGGCAACATCCAGTTGACTGTCGGCGGCACACTGGATGTCGGCGGCCAGCTCACCTCGCTTGGCGATCCAAATTCCCCGAAGGGAATTTTCACCACCAGCGGCGGGAGCATTTCCGTTGCGGCCGAGGGGGACATCAATGTGGACAGTTCCCGTATTGCCGCCTACGACGGAGGCAACATTGACGTGCGTTCCGCCACCGGCGATGTCAATGCCGGAACGGGCGGCGTTGGCTATGTCAGCATGCAGGGCGTCGAATTGAATCCGGCGACGGGAGAGTTGATTTCCATTCCCGCAACGGTGGCTGGGAGCGGCATTCTCGCCACGACGCTTCCGGGTTCGCACGGGGAGCTTGGCAATATCACTGTTGAAACTCCGGATGGGAGCATTAACGCCAACGCCGGAGGCATCATTCAAATCTCCCTTAATGGCCGCAATCCGCCCGGGGCCTTCATTGACCTGAACGCCGGCAAAAACATCAATGCGAGCGGTTCCGGTGTCATCGGCGGCAACCTTCGAATCTCCGCTGGCGGCGAAGTCAACGGCATTCTGGTCGGCACCGGAACCATCAACGTCAATTCGCAGTCCAGCGTCAACGTCACGGCGTTTGGCGGCGGAGGGGTCAGCATTACGGCCGCCGGCACGGTGAGCGGAACGGTGATTAGCGGCGGCAACGCCAACGTAAGCGGCGAAACCATCACCGCCAGTCTGATCGCCCAATCGGTGTCCGCTTCCGGCAACACCACACAGGCAAACGTTGGCGTCCCCGCCTCCAACGTCGCCAAGGCCGATTCCAAGGTTGCCGAGGACGCCAGCACCACCGTCGCAACCGCGGACAACCAGGAAACCAGCGACGACGACAAGAAGAAAAAAGACAAGACCATCACCCTCGCGCAAAAATCCGGTCGAGTGACCGTCATTTTGCCGGCAAAGAAATAAGCAACCACCCATGATCCATCCAGCCATTACTCCAATTCTCGCCGACGGGGCGCTTCAATTCGCGTTCCAGAAAGCGACTATCGAGGGCAAAATCACCATTTTGACCCTGTTCGTCCTTTCGATGTTTAGCTGGACGATCATCATCACCAAATTTCGGCAGCTTTACAGGGCCAGAAAATGGGCGCGGCGGTTTTTCGAGGCTTACAACGCGACCCGCGACCCGCTCGACATCCGGCGCAGGACGGAGTCGTTCCCCGGCGCGCCCGCCTACCAGCTTTACGTTCGCGGGGCTGATGAACTCGAATACCACCTCAAACAAAACCCCGTCACCATTAACGGTGAAAAGCGAATCAGTGCCGCCTCGTTTGAAGCAGTGAAGGTCGCGCTCGAAGAGGCCGCGTCCGCATCGGCCATGTCGCTCGAAAAGGGCATGATCATCCTGTCCACGGCCGTGGCGGGGGGACCGTTCATTGGCCTGCTGGGCACGGTATGGGGCGTAATGGAGACATTCTCGGGAATCGCCCGCGCCAATTCCGCTTCTCTTACCGCTATGGCTCCCGGGGTTGCCGGTGCGCTCATTGCCACCGTCACCGGCTTGCTCGTCGCCATTCCCGCCATGTTTGCCTATAATTTCATGGTCACCACCATTCGCGCGATCACCCAGGAATTGGACGGTTTCGCCACCCGTTACGCCACGCAGATAGAGCATGTGTATGTGGACAATCGCGACATTGAGGACAAGATCGCCGGCGCCATTCAGCGCGCCGAACAGAACCGGAATGCTAACGCGCTCGTTATAGCATGAAGAAGTGCTCCCATACTGCCCATCGCACGCTTACGGAGTTGAACATCACCCCGCTGCTTGACCTCGCGTTCGTGCTGCTGGTTATTTTCATCATCACCACCACGCCGATTGTGAATGATCTGGATTTGAAATTGCCCACAGCCGCAAAGCACGAGAAAGACCCACCACGCAAGGCCAACTACATCACCGTGGATGCCGGGGGCGGGATTTATGTCAATAAGAAGCTGGTTGAGCTTGCCGATCTCCAGCCGGTTCTGGCCGGCCTGCGCGAGGATGACCCGGACCTCAGCGTCATCCTGCGCGGCGACGGCCAGACCCCCTTCCGTCGCATCCGCGCCGTGCTCGATGCCTGCCAGCAGGCCAACGTCGCCAAGCTTGATCTGGCCACCGATCCAATCCACTGACCGCCATGCTTCCCCAGGCCCCCCAACCAAAACCAGACAACTCGACGAGAGTGAACCTTCTCCTCTCGCTGTTCTTTCATTTGTTGATCATCGCCCTGCTCGGTTTCTTCGCGGCGCGACAGGGGTTGCTCGGAGAGCAGTTCAAAAAAATCACAATTCAGATGGTCAAGGAAAAGCCGCCTGAAAAGCCGAAAGAACCGGAAAAGCCCGAGGCAGAACCGCCCAAATCGGAGCAGCCCAAGGCGATTGAACCCGCCAAGGTTCAAACTGCCAGAGCCGAACCGCCAAAGGAAGCAGCTCCGGCTCCGCCCCCTTCCATCGCAACCGCGCCTGTCGCGGTCGCGCCACCCGCAGCGGACCTGCCCTCGTTCGTTTTTGGAGGAGGCCAAGCCGTTCAAACCAGCTCCGACCCCGTACAACTTTACAAAGGCTCGGTCGAAAACGCCTTACGTTCCAAGTGGCGTCGCCCGGTTGGAATCGCCGACGATAATTACGCCGCCGAGGTTGAAGTCGCCGTTGATCAGCAAGGGCAAATAAGTGACCCCGTCTGGAAGAAAAGCTCCGGGGATGCGCGCTGGGACGCCTCGGTGCGGCAGGCCATCGCCTCCACAAAAAGCATTGACCGTCCGCCACCGCCAGATTTTCCCGTGCGATTCCTCGTCCGTTTTGATGTGCAGGATGTCCCTCAACCCGTCGTGCAAAACTAATGAAAAAATCCAGACATTTTCAGCACGGCACGCTCGCGGAATTGAACATTACGCCACTCCTGGACCTGGTCTTTGTTCTGCTGGTGATTTTCATCATCACCACCCCGCAGATGATGAACAACTTGGAAATGTCGCTGCCCTCCGCCCAACTCCCGCCGCGCAAACCCAATGAACCGGAGCCGAAAATTAATAGAATTGTAATTGACGACCAGGGCCGCACCTTTTTGAACGACGAACCCGTGATCGTTCCGGCGCTCCGTGAAAAGCTGCGCCAGTTGAAGGCTGCCGATCCCGACCCCGCTGTCGTGGTTAAGAGCGCCGATAACATAGCATACCAGAACATCGTCAACGTCCTAGACGTCCTCCGCCAATTGGAAATCACCAAAGTCGGCGTGGCCACCCAGGGGGTTGACGGACCTCCATGACTAATTCTCAGGTTAGACAAGAATGAGACAGCACGACTTCACCGCACTGGACAAAGCGTTGAGCCAGGAAGCGCAAACGGGCGCGACTGATCCGCGCTTGACCGCCGGGACATACACCGACACGAAGCGCCTCGGCCTGCGGGCGGCGGTGGGCAAACTGTCCCTGAAAGCCGCACAAACAGACTCACAAATAGACTTACAAAAAATAGTCGGAAGCGGCCATTCCGTGTCATCGCCTGTCACAAATGGGAGCCTACAGGAGGGGCACAAAACCCCTGCAAATACGGGGGAAAAGTCGCTTCCTGTCACATATTGTCACACCCTGGCAATGAATGGGGGAATGGTGCGCGCTGCAGGTTTCGAACCTGCGACCCCTACCGTGTGAAGGTAATGCTCTACCGCTGAGCTAAGCGCGCAAAAAGCCGATGTCTACAAGGCTAAACTCAAGTTTTCGGGCGGCCGAAAAACCAGACTTGTAACCCAAACTTGTAACCCGGCTGATTGGGTGTATATTTCCGCATGAAAACGATGCTGGAAAACGACCCCAAACCGACTGCGCGACAGCCGGTATTTCACAAAGTTGCCGAGAACTTGTATCGCCTCGAATCATCAGGAGGATATTATGCACTCGTCAAAAGAGGGGGCAAGCAATTTCGTCGCTCGCTCAAGACGAAGGACCGGAAACTGGCCGACCGCCGCCTGAAGGAGATCAAGGAACAGGTCGGCGGCCTATTGCTGGGGGACGACTCCAACCTGGGCTTCGAGGCTGTCGCGAGGCGCTGGCTGGAAAGCGTTAAACATACCTTGGCTCCCGGCACCATCCAGCAGCGGGAAATCCGCATCAAAAACATCACCCCGTTCTTCAAAGGCGCCTCCTTGCGGAACGTCACACCCATCCAATGTGAACAATGGGCCATTAAGCGCGGGGCCAAGCTGGCCAGCCAGACTTTCGTGCATGAACTGGAAACCCTGCGGACGGTGTTCGATTATGGCCGCAAACACGGCCTGATTTTGACCAATCCGGCTGAGGCCATCAAACGGCCAAAGGTGACGTTCTCGAAGGCGGTCATCCCGAGCCGGGATCAATTTGTGAAGCTGGTGGCTCAAATCCGGCAATCCGACGACCGCGCCGACAGCCAGCGGAAAAGCAAGGACGGAGCGGACTTGGTCGAATTTCTCGCCTATTCCGGGGCCAGAATTGGAGAAGCGAGGGCGGCCAGGTGGGACGATGCTGACTTCCAAGCCAACATGATCCGGATTCACGGGACAAAGTCCGAACAAAGCGACCGCCTCATTCCGATGACCGGTGCCTTGCGCGGATTTCTGCTCAAGCTACGGGCCGAATCCAACCCCTTCCCATCTGACCGAATTCTGAAAATCGACAGTGCGAAAAAATCTCTGGCTACGGCGTGCAAAAAGGCGGGATTCCCAAGGTTTTCCCATCATGACTTCCGGCACTTTTTTGCCACCATATGCATTGAATCCGGGGTGGATATTCCCACCGTGAGCCGCTGGCTTGGGCACAGTGATGGTGGGGCGTTGGCCATGCGGGTTTATGGTCACCTTCAAGTTGAACATAGTCTGGCTATGAGCAAGCGCGTCAGTTTTAACCAAGCTTCCGATGCAGTTCCAACCTCAAAGGCGTCACAAGCAGAAGCCAAGGCAATCAAGTGATTTGTTTGGTGTTTCAAATCGTTCCAGAGGTTTCCTGCAAAAAGCGGTCAAGATCATCTCTGGAATAAATGGGGTGGCGCAGCGCCCGTGATGGATGCAGCAGGCCACGTTTTGTCAGCCGGTCAATCGTGACCGCCGCTATACCCAGATAGACGGCGGCCTCGGCGCGTTTGAAGCCCTTCTTTTCGACTGCCACCCGAATGACAGTCGCGGCGGCTGATGCCTTTCTCTCGATCACAGTTCCTCCTTTACTCCGCCTTAAGCAGCCGGAGCAATTCGGTGCGAGGCACAAGCAGCTTCCCAAGCAGGGAATCGACCTCCGCGCGGGAAAGCACCGATAGGTAATTGGGGACATTCTGGGTCAGCAGCACGGTGATCACCCTGGCTGAACGGGAGGTGGTGAGGAACAATGGGTCGCTGCGGGAGATAAAATGCTGAGCCTCATCCGCCCACAGAAACGCCGGCCTTGGATTTATTGCGACATCGCGGGCTTCGGCAGCTTTTTGCCAAAGGTGTTTCCACAACACCTGCGCCAGCCGCCCCAGCTCACCAAAAGTCTTGATGGGGAGTGCCAGCAGCAAGATTTTCCCTGAAAACGTATCCTCCGGAGTCACGTTAGTCATGCCGCCGAACAGTCGGCGCAATTCCCCACGGAGAAATGTCTCGGCAATTGTGGTGAAGGTGCTGACAATGCACGAGCGCGTCCGGGAAGAAAGTGTCGGAAATTCATGAAGCCAGAACCGCACGACATGAGGCCAGTCCGCCATTTGAATCGCGCTTTTTGGGCGGCGCTCGCCTTCCTGAATGCGGCGGAAACAGATTGAAGAGCGTTGCCAGGCATCGCTGCGGGCTTCCTCCGGACTTTGCGGGGCGGTGACGATGATGCTGTAAATATCGTCAAGGGCCGCCGTGCCGCGAGAAACCGCCGCTAATTCCGTCGCGTTCCTGGTGAGTTGGTTCATTGCGCGTGACCAATAGTCCGGCGCGGCGGAGCCGGCACCGCGATCAACCACCTCAGCAAGCGATGCGAAGAGGTTGACTATATTTTCGGTGATGTGGCCGGAACCAGCCCGCCGATATTGGTAATCGAGCGGGTTGAAACGCCAAGGCTCCGTGGGTGAGAAGACAATGAGGTCGTTAAGCCGGCCGGCGCGTTGGCAATAGCGCTTCCAAATAGCCGGTTCGTCCGGCTTGACCGTGAGAACCATGCCGCCAGCGCCATTTTGAAGCAAGGCCAAGGCCAGATGAGCACCTGACGCGCTGGATTTGCCGCCGCCGGAGCTACCCCATATTTGGATGCCCTCCACGGCGTGCCGGAGCGTGAAAACGTCCCGAGGGTCACTGCCGAAAAAAGAAAGTGGCGTTTCCAGATCGAAAGGTGCCAGGCGCCTTTGGGTTGCTGGAGGCCCGGCGGCGGGGGGTGCGGTAAGCCATTGGAAAAAATTGTTCATATTCCGTTAGTGAGTTCCAGTTCCGGTCCGCTTTGATCGAGATCCCGCGCCGCCGTTGTTGTACAAACTCCGGGGATGCCATAGCGGGCAAAGAGGGCATTGCTTTGAAGCCCGCGACGACGCGCCGCGATAAGATTGGCTATCCTGCCCCCAACCGTTTGAGCTGCAAGGCCAAGTCGGCCACCTGCGTGGCCAAGGTGGCGGCCTGCGTTCTCAAGGTGTTGACATTCTTGGCCAAGATTTCCAATTGCGCGGATAAAGCGATCAACTGGCGGTCGATGTGCTGGCTGCTGTCCCGGTATTGCTGGTCGAGGCGTTGTAGGGCTTCCGCCAAGAGATCGAGTTCGGTCTTGGCAGAGGTTTTGGGCGAGGGACTCGATCCGATCTTGATTGGCGAAGGGGTATCTACTGCGGTTGTAGGACGCCCTGGCGGCGACCAGACAGGTGAGCTTTTTAGTGAGCCGGTCTCGCTCTGCGGGTGAAAGTTGGACCCCGGAGGGCTCTTTGAGGTGGAATTCATAGTTGGTCAGCTTTCGCCATGCGTCATACATGCCTTCCTGCCGCTGGCGTGGGGGATTTATATTCAAGCTTTTCAGGGTGGTTAATTCGCAGCGCGGCACCAGAAAATGAAGCTCGGTTCTCCCTAGATGGGAATGGCGAATCCAAAGGCAATCGAATTGATTCTCCTGAAGGCCCGCGAACGCTACACGTTCAAACCTGTGGATGATTTCCTGCTCGTCGGAGGGTGAAATAAGCCGTTCGCAACTTACCACCCCGCTTGTATACCGTTGTTTGTTGCGGGATTGATTGATCAGTTGGCGGGTAAGTTCCGTATGGCCTTTCAACACCACGGGGGGAGGACTGCGAACGACACCGCGGCGGTCACGCGAGCCGGCCAGATATTTCAATGGCGCCTCGCTTAAAAGATAGCCGAGTGCTGAATCACTCGTCGCCGTTCCGCGATGGAAAAACTTTACGAGCATATTGGGGTTCACCATTTTGCTGTTGCTCCAGGTGGCGGGAGATTGACGCGAGATAAGCGATGAACACCGCCGAATCGGCGGGCCGGAAGACGACCGCTCTTTCAGCGATGGCCGTCAAGAGCTTGCGGATGGAAAGCAGCATCGCAAACCACCGTTGCGTCTCCCTGTGATTGTAAATCTGGGCGCGGCCGAGATGGTCACGCAGGAGCGCACTGGCGGACAACCCGGCCGCTTTTGCCTTTTCGGCCACCATCTGGTGCTCTTCGGGGGAGAGCCGCAGGCAGATGCTTTTCGTTCGTTTATTCTTCATGCGCTGTGCTCGTTTACCCCCGGCCGTGATATACGCCGGGTAGAACTCGCTTAAGGGTTAGTTTTGCTTTGGAATTGTATTACGCACCATTTGATAATCATCATGGCGACTCGCCATCCGAGTCCGCTGATCAGGAATAAGGCGCATGCGAGGAGGGCCAGTGCCGCCGCTGCAACCGCGCCGCAGGCGTCGAGCCGGTCTCGTCGCCATTCTGCTCGCGCTTGGGAGAAGATTGCGCCAAAATCGAGAAGAAGCTTGTCCATCTCGTTGGAGCTTGGATAAGGATTAGTCAAATCGAAGGCGGACTCGGAGAGTAACATTGCCCTCCTGAGGACACTCATAGGCGTTGGGTGTGGCGCGGCAGGCGCCATCTGAACGGCAGGTGTCAATTGGGCAACACCGGCGACGTGGTTGGTCCGATTGGTCGCCTGCGGGGTTGGTTTGGGGAATGGATCCAAACCGCCAAGGAGTAAAGTGCGCTGGCACCAATGGCAATTGTTGCCCCAGTGAAAATGATGCGAATTGTGCGGGCAAACTTGAAAATCCCCCTCCGATTCCCTAAGGGCCTCAAGCCATGTAGATGCATCGGGCCGCAATTCTGGTGTGCGATGCCCAGCTTGGAATGCCTGGACGAACAAACCTTGGAGCTTGGGGTGGAGCGCATCAAAGGGTGGCGCGAGGCCTTTGGGCGTCCAGTTCCCTGACCTGTCAAGGTATGGAAATACGCCAGCCGCAATACGTGCTTGAAGAGGCGGCGGCTCACCGTGCCCCCGAAAAACGCCGTCAAAGGGGTGTGTGCCCTCGTTGACCAGCTTAAATATCAGCACGGCCAAGGCAAAATTGTCGTGGCAGTTTTGGCGGTCAACCAAGGCCAGGCTCCGGCCTTGAAGTTCCGCGGCCAGGAAATCAGGCTTGGCGACATGTGAGCGGTAGGTTCGACCGCGGGCAGAGTCAACGACCTGCCAGCTATCGCAATCGATTAGCGTAACGCGTGCGTCACGACCCACAAAGACGTTACTCTCGTTCACGTCGTCATGCTGGATGAAGACGACGCCGGTCGGGCCGGGCGCGATGACATCGCCGCCCGCCTCGCCAGGTTTTGTTTCGTCAAAGTCCATCAATTCGAGAAGCCCGGCACCCAGCCAGACCATTTGTCCGCCGAAGAGGTGGCCCAACTGTTTGGAGGTGTCGCGTGAAGCGTTACGAAGGACGACGAACCGGGCAAGGAGTTGAAGTCACCGTTGATGGCCAACCGCTCAATCATCGTCTGGATTTGTGGGATCACAGTCCGACCGGGTTCGAGTGGGGCTATGCCGGCAGCGGCCCGGCGCAACTGGCGCTGGCCTTGCTCGCCGATTGTCTCGGTGACGACCAGGAAGCCAGCGAGTGGCACCAAGACTTCAAAGCCGCCGTTGTGGCCGGATTGCCCCGCGCGGGCTGGACACTCACGGAACAGGAAATCCGGGAAACCCTTTACGCATTCGAGAACGAATGAAGGAGATTCATCATGGATGTTCACTGTTCCACCTGTGGCGAGCCGTGGGATGTTTATCATCTCCGGCACGACGCCATTTTTGAGACTGACCTGACCCACGAGGAGGCCAACGTCTGGCGCGAACTTTCGCCCAGCCTGCGGCTTTCGGAGCGATACCGGGAGAAGTTCAGGGTCGCCGGATGGGAGTTCGGCGCCTCGATTCTCGACGTGATGCGTTGTCCCGCTTGCCCGAAGGGGGCCAAGCCCAATCCCGACAAAGCGGCCTTGAAAGCCGGTTTGGTGGAGATTCTGGGAGACGACGAGGATGGCATTGCCGCCACAATGGAGGATTTTGGGTTATGAACGCACCAAGTCCCACCATTGCGAAATTCCGGCTGGGCCACATCGTTGCCACTCCAAACGCGCTTACGAGGCTTGCCCAGGACGACATCCTGGCCGCCATACAGCGGCATCAGACCGGTGATTGGGGTGACGTGCCGGAGGACGACCGCCAGGAGAACGAATTGTCCCTGCAACAGGGCTTTCGCCTTCTGTCGGCATATTGTTCGGCCCAAGGGGTCAAATTCTGGATCATCACCGAGGCTGACCGAAGTTCCACGACGGTTTTGCTCCCAGAAGACTATTGAAATCACGCCTCCCCCAACCGGGAGGCTTTTATTTGGGACTGAATTACAGTCCTGCGGCGGGATGGTCGAGCGGGTGTTGATTAGCGTTTGCCCAAAACTTTTCTTCCGAACCGCGCATCATTAGTAAATGCGCAATGACCTCATCGGTCGGGCACATGACACCGGCCCAAGTATCGCCATAGTAGCCAATCGGGTGCAGGCAAAGGGCACATAGCGCATAGTTGACCACTTCGTCCTGTCGTAGCGCAATTGTCGGACGGCCTTTGCGAAACAAGTACGTCAGCCGGCTACGTTTGCTGATCTCAGGAAAATGACCAGTCAGCACGTATAACTCGAATGCGTCGGCAGGGATGAGGCTGGCAAGTTTTTCCTGGGCCTTTTCCTCGGCTTCGACCGGCCAAACAGCCGAGGCATCCAAAGTCCGAATCGTCAATGCCAGCTTGTCGTCAAACAGCCCGCGAAACCGGGCCCGGCCGTGCCTGTCCTTAACCACGATAATGGTTACCTGATACCGAGCGTTCCACCAAGAATTGACGGTTCTAAACTCAGATTGCGTTGGCGGCGGCGGCTCCTCAATGACTTGCCGGACGCCTTGCTCATCGTAGCATTCTTTCCAGCGGAATTCGCTCAATGCTCTGTGCTTATAGCGAGGCTCCAGCATCAACGTCAAACCCGCTACCGGCACCGGTAATCCGGACCAGTCCCCCTCCCCTAAATGCTTCTCTGCCAAGTAGCAGGAAGCCTGGGCATAAGTCAGAAGGTCTTTGCCGACCTGTGGCTGTGGGGGCTGTTCGTCGCCCATGTTTAGCCCCCCGCGGAACGGCCCACCGCCGTCGCCCTGGTTTCGGCTATGGGAACTTCCTCGGCCGGAGTGCTGCCAATAATGTAAACATTCTTATCGACATCAAACTTGCGGACGCGAAGCGTCTCCGTCCCCTTTCGCACAAAGATCGCATAACCGCGCTTCAGCATATCCGTAATGGTTTGTTTGGCCTTTTCAAGCTCATCCGGCTTATTCGGGTCAAAGCGCAATTCAAAATCTCCGTAGCCGGTGTTGAGCACGTCGATTCCCGGCAGGGCGCCTTCGTTCTTTTGCATAAGGATATCTTGCTTGTCATTTACAAAACTTAATACGTCCGCACCCAGCGAGTTCGCCTTGAACACAAGAACCGGCGTGATCGGATTCACGATAAAATCATGGCGAGATTTGACCACGACCATTTGCAGAAGTCAACACCACATCCGGCTGCCGAGGCGGCTAAGTGGTCTGGTCGCAATGGAAAAAGTAATGATTGCGACGAAAACTTCGGAAACAGACACATTGGGCCACATCGTTGCCACCCCAAACGCCCTCGCACGGCTTGCCCAAGACGACATTCTGGCGGCCATTCGGCGGGCATCAGTCCGGCGATTGGGGCGACGTGCCGGAGGAGGCCCGCCAGGAGAATGAACTGGCTCTGCAACAGGGCTTTCGCCTTCTGTCGGCGTATTCCTCCACCGAAGGAGTCAAATTCTGGATCATCACGGAGGCCGACCGAAGTTCCACGACGGTGTTGCTCCCGGAAGATTATTGAAATCACGCCTCCCCCAACGGGGAGGTTCTTTTATTCATTATGACGAACGACTCTTTCAATGGTCTGGGTCACGACTGCTCGAAGACGGAGGGCGCACCTTGACGGAGCGACGCCCTCAGAGCATCATCGGGCCATGCCAAGCAACGACGAGATAATGAAGCTAGGTGCGAAAGTGATTGATGAAATTGACCACTACGGGCCAGGCGCCCCATTTATCGCGTACGTAAACGTCACACCTGAAGATGGGACCGAACACGTTTTCGTAACGCGCGGCGAATTTCACCCGACGAGACGCGAATCTTCTCGGACGGTTCAGTATGTGCGCTATCGGCTTCCGCTTGGCCAAATTGCTGAAACTAAGCCCGGAGAGACAGCATTAGTGAGAGTGCCACTCTGCGTAGGCCCAAGAATACTGCCGGGTCACTATCACGAAACCCGGTATACAGTTCTTTCCCGTGATGTTTTCCGCCTCCAATCGGTCGATGACTTCGTTGAAGCAGTTGAGAACCAGATAACTTTTCCCGACAGCACGGTTTTTGTCGCTGCATTGAGACGGTGGGTTTCTCGGACAATTGAAGAGATCAAGGCGGAGGCTGCAAAGCCGCGACGACGCCGTATCGCCGAACGATTTGAACTCGCCGACATTCCAGTTGTCGATGCTTCCCAAGGAGAAATCTGGCGCCTGGATATTCAACGATTCATCGTTATCACTGGCGCACCGGGCACGGGGAAAACCACCACTGCAATTAAGCGCATCGCGCAGAAGACAGATGCGACTGCGTTGATTGACAGCAATGAAGTAACAGGCATTCCACTTGACACTTTGCGTGCATGGCTTCAAGGGCCAAAGAATTGGGTGCTGTTCACGCCAAGCGACTTGTTGAGAAGTTACCTCCAGCAAGCCCTTGGGCAGGAAGGATTGGCGGCGACCGAAGACCGCGTTCCTGTTTGGGCGACTGCGAAAATCAGAATTGCTCGTGATGTTCTTCGCCTGATCGGTCAAGACAGATTCTTTTCTCTTGCGGCGGAGTTGGTCGAAAAGCGTGATAGTAAGACCCTGAGTGCTTGGGCTCTTGCGTTTCGAGACTATTTTGAAAAACGAATTCACGAGGAATTGAGACGGGCAGTTTCCGAGCAAGCCAAGCTACTTGAGACCACGCTGTTGGAGTTGACCCGAGTACCGATTGAAAAAGTGTCGGACGCTCAGAAGTCCATGTCCGACGTTTGGACGGACGTGGTCATGCTTGGCAATAATCCGGAAGGAACACGATTGCCTCGGATTTTGAGCAGCGTTCTGGCAGTCAAAGCAAAGCTCCAGCGGTTTCTCGAACTAAACAAAGAGGAGACGTGGCCAGATACTGAACACGCTCGAATCAAGACGGTCATCGCTGGCGCAAAAGATGTGGTTAATAAATTCACTGATGAAGCCGCGGATTCTCTGGACGCTGTTCTTCGAAAAATGCCAATGGTCTATCAGGAATATCGGCTTCGCGCCTCAGAAGGCGGGCGGTTTTATCGCTCTGACGCGATGGGTGCCCTAAATGATCGCCGCATTGATCCCATCGAGCTTGATAGCCTGATTTACGTCTCTCTACTTATTATGCGTGACGCATTCGCGAGGGACGAATTTGCATACCGCCCAAGCGGCGGTATTACGCAGCGATTGATGAACGAGTTTCGTTATGTCGTCGCTGCCGACGAAGCTACCGACTTTTCGGCGGTCGAATTGGCATGTATGCGATTGCTGTCACACCCTGTTTTCAATTGCACAACATTCTCTGGCGATCCGATGCAGAGGATGACCAACGAAGGGATTGGTGACTGGCAAGAGATTTCTGAATTGGTTGGGACACCTGAGTCCCACGAACTGCGGTTTTCGTACAGGCAAAGCAAAAAGCTTCTAAAGATAGCAGAACACCTTTTTGAAAAGTCAGTCGGCAGACCTGCTCCATTCGAGGCCGGCTTTGCCGCAAATCCCGAAGACCCCGAAGCACTACACTATTCGAATCCATCTCGTGAAGCTGTGGCTGTTTGGCTGACCCAACGCATTGGGGAGATTTACCAGATTTGCGGACAATTACTCCCCTCCGTTGCGGTGCTCGTGCCTGATGAGGACCACGTTCGACCTCTTGCTGACCTGATACGTGAACCACTGCTTCAAGCCTATGGAATTGAAACTGAGGCTTGCCTCGAAGGCCGTATCCTTGGAACGCAGGCCAAAGTTCGAGTCTTCAGCGTTCAATTCATCAAAGGGTTAGAATTCGAAGCTGTCTTTTTTGTCAGCGCAGACCGCATGGCTCAACTCACCCCCGGGCTGGTCGACAGGTTTCTTTACGTTGGCCTGACACGCGCCCGCAATTTCCTCGGAGTCACGACGGACGGTAATTTTCCAAAGGAGCTTGCACACGTTTCCAGTTTCTTCAAACAAGACACATGGGGAAATCTCGCGTTGCCCCCGACTTCTCAGTGACCAGAGTCAACCATAACATGTTTTGGGCGCGAACGTTTTCCCAGCCTCGACCTCTTTGGTGAGACTGCTTCGATATTCGGATATTCTGCTTTGCGCGTTGGTGTGAATCCGCTCCAGCAGTCGCCTTTTTGAAGACGTCTCTTCTGTGGTAGAATTGCTCGCGGAAAGCAGTTCTTTCCAATCCATCCCCTCTCGCTGCCCAAATGAAGTGCCGTCCGCGCTTCCAGTGAGAGTAACCAAACCAGAAGCAACCTGTTTCTACCAGGTGGACGGCAGAAGGAGAGTAACCGTGAATTCATCAGATGCAAGTTCATTGCCCACCCTCGATTTGCTTGAGCGGCTGGGCCGGGAAATGCCGGACGTGTTCGAGCAGGCCCAGGTCGTCGGCAAATGGGTCTGGCTGGAGTTCAATGTCGCCCCGGTCAGACCGATCCGCGACAAACTGAAGCAACTCGGCTTCCATTGGAATGCCGGGCGGAAATGCTGGCAGCACCCATGCGGTGTGCCCGCAGTCCGCTCCGGGGGCGATCCCCGCTCGTATTACCAGGTGACGGCAGCCGCAGGAATGGCGTTGAATGACGCCCTGGTAGTGCCCGCCGCCAAGGAATACAAGGTGATCGCCCTCCGGGAATGTCCATTGCCGGAAAGTCTGGCATTCTGCGACACCCCGGAACGGGCCGCCGAATACTGGCGGCTCCATGTGCAGACAAATCCCTATTTCAACCCGGATTGCGAATGTTTCGTCATCCTCATGTTGAACACCCGCCGCCGGGTCAAGGGACACGCCCTGATCACCATCGGCACGATGGACACGCTCCTCGTGCATCCGCGCGAAGTGTTCCGGGCGGCGGTGATTGCCAACGCCGCATCGGTGGTGCTCATGCACAACCATCCATCGGGCGAACCGTCGCCATCGGAGGCGGACATCAAAGTCACGCGCGACCTCTTCCGGGCCGGGCAATTGATGAAAATTGACGTGGTTGACCACGTCATCATCGGGAATCCAGGCCACGCCTCACTGCGTGAAATGGGCTACCTCAACTAATGGAGTTGTTATGAAACGGACTCGAAAACCCTTCAACGACCCCAATCAGACCCGGTTTGTCGGCATCATCTGGAGGCAACTCCAGCCGCCGACCACCCGGCTTCACGCCGGCGATGTCATCCGTTATGGCAACCGGCTTTGCCGTGTCATTCGCGTCAATGACTGCGCGGCGGTGGTGATTATGAATCGCCCGATGAGGGTGTTCAAAACCCGCTTTTGGAAGCCTGTGGCCTTCCAGCAACCGCCCGCCATGTTCCGAATCTCGCCCAATGCCGAAGTCGAAATCCTTAACCGCAATGGTCACCGCCTGACGGAAAGGAGATCGGCATGAGTGCATACGCATACGAGCGCATCACCGGGCAGATCATCGCCTTGCTGGAGCAAGGCACCGTTCCCTGGCACAAGCCGTGGAAAGCATCCACCGGCTGGCCCCGGAATCTGGTCAGCAACAAGCCATACCGGGGGATAAACGTGCTCCTGCTTCATTGCATGAGCTACGAATCGCCCCTGTGGCTCACCCTCCGTCAGGCCAACATGCTGGGCGGGACGGTCAGAAAAGGCGAAAAGGCCTGTCCTGTCGTCTTTTGGAAACGGTTGGCAACTGAGGACACGGGTTCGGGAGAAAAACGGGAAATCCCGCTTCTGCGCTATTACCATGTCTTCAATCTGGCGCAGTGCGACGGCATCAAGAACGGCCATCCGCCAGCCCCAAACGGTGCGGAGCCGGTGGCGTCCAGCAAGCCGGAGGGAATCGTCGCCAACATGCCGCAGAGGCCGGCCATCAAGGACGGCTTCACGCGGGCGTTCTATTCGTTGCGCGAGGATTATGTCGGAATGCCGGCACGGGAGCGGTTCACCGGGAACGAGGAGTATCATGCCACCCTGTTCCATGAACTTGTCCACGCCAGCGGGCACGAAAGCCGTTTGAACCGGTCAACGCTGACCGAGCAAGCGGGCTTTGGCTCCGACCCTTATTGCAAGGAGGAACTGATTGCCGAGATCGGGGCCGCATTCCTGTGCGGCCAGGCGGAGATCGCCGAGAGGACGATTGAAAACTCGGCCTCTTACGTCGCCGAATGGCTCAAGCGGATGAAGGACGACAAGAAATTGATCGTCCACGCGGCGGCGCAGGCCCAACGGGCGGCGGACTTCGTTCTCGGGCGGAAATTCGAGGAAAGCGAGGTGACCCATGACTGAATCAGCGCACGTTGGCCGAGCGCCGGGAGGGGAGGGCGCGATGAAATCCTCACCCCGGATTGACATCAGGAAAGCACGAGTCAGTTTCCCGGACGGTCGTATCGCCCACTATGGGGACCAGCAACTGGCCTACGCAGTCTGGCTGGCGCTGCCCAGGGGAAGTCGCGCCGCGTTCCGCGGGGCGAACGACACCCGGCCCGTGTATCTTTGGGATTATGTGGACGCCATCGCAGCGAAGGGGGTATGAAGCGCGCCAAACGTCTGCCAATCCCCCAGAAGGAATTCCCCTTCACTCCAGCCACGTTCAATCTCTTCACGGAGATCACCACCGACGGGGAGCGCCTGTCCAGGGAGCACGAACAAGCCGAGCGGGATCGGCAACGTGCGGCACAGGCACAGAGCGCATTGCTCGAAATCGAGCGATGACTTATCACGGGCGGAACCCTATGGCTCCGCCCTTTTTCTTCCCAAAGTCATGGGTGCTTCTGCGGCAACCCCCATACACGCCATTCCCACAGGAGTGTTGCCCGCGATCTCCAAATTGACAAGCAGGGCGCCAGGCCGCCGGAGGGACTTGTTGATTTCTTCAGGCTCGACCCTCGGCGAATTCCTGCAACTTCTCCCAAGAAATGCGAATCGGTTTTTTCATCTTGAATCCGCTCCATCGAATTCCGCCCACACTGACAATCGCAGTGCCACGGCGGGTCTTCCCCCATTTATCCCACACAACGACTTCGATGCCGGGCTTGCCAAGCGCGACGGGCGCAACGATCTGGGCTGTTATCCATTTCTTCGGTTTTCCTTGTGCCATAATGTTGTTCTCACTTTGTTTGTCGGGCCATATTAGCCTTCATAACTTCCTCGCTATCCTGGACCCTGACCAACAACGCCCAGAGTTGAGAGTTGTCGAGCCAAACTCCCTCAAACGAGAAATCCAACTCTTCCTCTGAGTAGTCGTAGCGCAGGTCATCGGTCACCAGGCGCTCAAGTTTGACGCAATCCCGTTTTGTAAGGTCCGTCCGATCAGCACGCATGATCCAGAAACGGTCGTATCCGCATAACTTGTATGGTTGCCATGGATGGCCGTACAAATCAGCCAAGTCCAGCCCCCTCAAATCGCGCGCGACAAGCACACGAGCAAAGGCCTTGTCGAACAGGCTGAAGGTGAATGCGTATGCGGCATTGAGCGAACGGAAAGGGTCGTAAGTCTGCATCGCGAGGAAGCGCGTGTATGACTGGCCGTCCATCTTCATGTAGGCCAAACACGCTTGCACCACTTGGATCGTGCCTTCGAGAACCAGTCCCGGTTTAGCCCGCAGTTCGAGCCCCCGTAGGTGTTCCCGCAAAACCGCCAGTTTGTCGGCTTTGGCCTCGGTTCGGAACTCCTGCTCCCAACATTGGAGGTCTTCCGAAAGCGATGACTTCTTCATAAACAAAAAAGCTTCTCTTTATATTCAAGTGCCGGTTCGTTGGTTTCAACACAAAAATCATTGGGGCAGCGCTCTCCCATTTACGCGGGGAATTAGCACAGTGTCTCGGAACCTCGGCGCCCGGTGCGCCAGCGCATCGTGAGAACATCGTCGCTGGCCAAAAGGGAACCGGCATCCGTGAATAGGAATAGCCCATGCCCGCTCTGGAGTTGGGAACATGCCTCCACCAGATTCTCCACCCGCTGGGGGCTGCGGGTGACGGTCAAGACCCTAAAACGATCAAAACCGAGCCGTGTCCGATGGAGGTTCTTGCGCCAAGTCGCTTCGTAGGCAAGCAGCTTCCGGGAAAAACTGCTTTGATCCAGCTTGTCCCGCGTCACGGGCATGGTGCCACAATCCGCCTCCAAAAAATACCAGCACCGGTTTTGCTGACCGGATTTATCGGAAAACTCCAACCCAAAAACACGGTCGGGAACCACGCCGCAGGTGACGCCCCGGGCGATTTCCGCCTTCCATTGGAAAGGCTCCCGCTTTCTCGCGGTCGCGGCGGGCAGGTGTGCCTCGTCCGGCGTCAACAGGCGTGTATCCTTGCACCGCCGACAGGCGACCTCCAAGGCAACCATGACATCGGAAACCAAAAGGGCATGATCGAGGAATATTCGGCCAACCCGGTTCTCTTGGCTCCATTCAAGTCGGTGGAAGGGAAGTGGCAGTTCGCCTTTGAGAACTGGCGCAGCTTTCCTCCCGATTCCGTAAACCATTCGGTGTGAACCGTTTTGGTAGTAATCAATTTGGCAAAGGGGCCTCTCAAGAAAGCCGTGGTGATACAGCAATTGGAGCCGCCGGAGGACCTGCTGCTGACTGCCCGGCATGAGCGCCTCAAGGTGATCGGAGCGTAGAAACCGGTGACGGTGAACGTGTATCAAGATTTCCCGGTCACGGTCGGTTAATCGGAACGCAGCGATTTCAGGAGATCGTTTGAAACGGGGAAGGCGGAAAGAACCCATGCACTGATTTTACCATAAAATCACTTCATCGCGGGGCGTTCCTCTTGGCTGCATGTTCGGCGCGGCGCAACAGGGCAGAGAGTTCAATTCCCAGAGGGCCGCATATTCGGAGCAGGGTATCGAGTGATGGATTCCGATGTTCGTGCTCCACCAGGCTGATCATGCCCTGGGACAACCCAGACATTTCCGCCAAACGGGTCATGGAAATGCGGCGTCGCTCCCGTTCCTCCCGCAAGATGCGGGCAACATGGGAGGCAACCGAATTGCGGTAATTGTTTTCCGGCACACTGAATGATTATCAAAATAAGGGGTTGACAATGGACATTACTATAGTAATAGTTTGGTATGTTTATTAAACGACTTGGTCCAGATCCGCACGCGGACGGCGCGCGAACATTCGCGTGCCAAGGGTGTCCCGATATTTGGGAACTGGAGGGCGGCGATTTCGCCGTCATCGGAACCGACATTTCCGATGTGGCCGACCCGCTGCCGCCGTCGGCCAGTTGCGGGCCTGATGAGCGGATTGTCAAAATCCCCCGGAAAACGCTGGTGCTGGCGAAAGCCGACATCCCGGATGCGGTGTAAGCCATTTGATCGATTCTATTTGGCGCGGTATAATCACGGGCAATGGGTTTCTTCGACTGGCTGGGTCAGAACTGGTTGGATTTCCTTCAAACGGCAGGCATCATTGGAGGCTTGGTTTTCACGGCGAAAACGGTGCGCGATGATGCGCGCGAGCGGCGAATCACCAATCTGCTGTTCCTGACGAAAAATCACCGGGAGGTTTGGAGCAATGTCTTGTACCGACCAGATTTAGAGCGCATCCTCGATGAGGCAGTTGATCTCAAACAACGGCCGCTCACGACGGGGGAACACTTGTTCGTTATGTTGGTGATCCAACACCTGCACTCGGCGTTCAAGGCGATGAAAGACAGGCTGGTCATCAAGCCGGAGTTGGTGGCGCGGGATGTAGGCGCGTTTTTCGCGCTGCCGATTCCGAATGCGGTTTGGAAACACGTGAAGGGCTTGCAGGACGATGATTTCGCCGCGTTCGTGGAATCTTGCCTGGAATCGAAATAGGGGCTGCGCCTTGCATCCAACGGTTCAACCGTTGCTCGACTAGAATCCTTGGCGTGGCGAACCGCGTTCGGGAATTCAGAACGTGTCTTTGCGCGTTGTGCCCTCCAAGTTTCAATGGCTGCATCGTGGCTCCTCTGAATGGAACCGTGTCCTGTCCATCCTCCATGAGTTTTGCCAGCACCTCGTATCGGTTGAGGTCAACGAACTGCTTGGCAATCATTTCATTCCCAAACTCTTTTTCCAACACGGCGGCGTCGGTCTGGCCGACCCGGAATGAAATGGTGCTGCCGACGTTCCCGAAAACGGCCTGGCGGATGGGAAGGGAAAGCTGATCCACATATTGATGCGACAGGGTGAGGCAGAGCCGGTATTTTCGGGCCTCGGCCAGCAGGGAAGCAAAGGCATCGGTCGTGAAGTTTTGGAATTCGTCAATGAACAGGAAAAAATCGCGGCGTTCTTCCTCGGGCTGGTTGGCGCGGTGCATCGCCGCCAATTGAAACTGCGTTACCAAGAGTGAACCGAGGAGGTTGGCCTTGTCGTGGCCCAGCCTGCCCTTGGAAAGATTGGCAATGAACAGGCGCCCGTTGTCCACCGTGAACTGGAAACTGACCTTGCGTTGCACCTGCCCCAAAATGTTGCGGATGACGGGACTCAGGAGAAGCTGGCCGATCTTGTTTTGGATGGGCGCAATCGCCTCACGCTGAAATCGGGGATCGTAGCCGGCGTATTCGCGCTCCCAAAACTCCCGGATGAACGGGTCTTTAACCTGCCGGATTACCCGGGCGCGGTAAACGTCGTCGGTGAGCAACCGATTGACGCCGAGCAGGGAAGCGTTCGGGCATTCTAAGAGCGCGGCAATCGCGTTGTGGAGAATGTATTCCATCCTCGGCCCCCAGGAGTCGTGCCAAATGCTTTTGAAGGCGCCGACAATGCCCGATGCTACGAGGTGCCGCTCGTCTGTCGGGACATTTGCCAGCAGGTTCAATCCGATGGGGAAGGCGAGGTCGGCGGGATTGAAATAAACCAGATGGTCGGCGCGCCAGGGGGGGATATGGTGCAAAAGGTCCTCGGCCATGTCGCCGTGCGGATCAATCAAGCCGACTCCGTGGCCGAGTGCGATGAGTTGAATGATGCAGTTCCGCAGCAGAGTAGTTTTGCCGGACCCGGTTTTGCCGATGACGTAAACATGGTGGCGCAACTCCGGGATTTGAATTCCAAAGGGGAGTTGCTGGCCCCAGCCCTGGCGCGTGCCGATGAATAGGATGTCGTTGTTCATGGTTGCAGATTCAGCCGCCACTCCCGGCCATGCCGAAAGTTCCCCGTGTCAGTTGAACTCTCGACAAAGAAACGCCGCACCTGTGGCAGGCGTTTGTATGGCTGTTCCCGGAAGGGAACCATTGGCAAACGCTGTTGGGTGCGAGCCAACGGGGTAATGGCGGCTGAATCTGAAACCCGAAGGCATTCATTTTAACACGGGAAGTCGTCGCGCTGCGCGCGGCTGCCTGTGGATTGGCCGGTGCGAGCCGCACTGGCCATCGGCGGCGACACGGGCCGGAACCGGCGCGGCGCTTTTTCCAGCTTGATCGAAGATTCGTTCGGATGGAACCCGTCGTCTTTGGCTCCGCGCTGTCGCGCGGAGTCGTCGGGCGAATTCGCCCGCTCTCGTCCCGTCCGGTAGGACTCTCTATGAACCCGTCCCCCCAACGTGTCGTCGGCTACAGTCGATAGACTGGAGCGGCCGACTTCGCGCTTTTTGGTGAGAGACGCCGGTTAGGCGGAACGAATCCCGATAGCCTGCTGGAAAAAGCGCGAAGTCGGGCGATAGCCGACGACACGTTGGGGAACTCGTAAGGCTCGGTTGAGCCACCCGTCGGTCGGCGGTGCGGTTCGCACCCCTACATACCATGTATGTAGCCCTCGTCGTCCGGGCACGGATAAAGGACACGCTCGCCGAAGGAATCCGTGCCGTTCGCCAGCGATTCCGGTTCTGTGACGGCAGAATCCTCGGATTCAATTACGGGTTCGGGAAGAAAAAGAGGGGTGGCAGCAATGGCGCCACCGATCCATTTCCATCATGTCGCACAATAACTATTGTTGACAAATAGGGCAAAAGTGTGGTCTGGTTAAGCCGTTTTGGTTTTTCTGCTGGCGAGCGGAATTGAGCCGGGATACGTCGCCGGTTTCGATCTTGCGCTGTGATTCGGCGGCACCGTCGGTCGTTGGCCTGGAGAATTCCTCGTCCGTGATGCTCGCGCGGCCATCGTCAATATCGGATCGTCGCCAGTTGTGGTTCCTGGCGGGCGTCCAGAATCCGGGCCTCCTGCGAATTGATGGCAATCCGTGTCTGGATGATGACCTCGGTTCGTTGCTGGGCGGCCTGATTTTGAAGCCACTGCAAGATCGCCTGGATTGTGATGGGTTGAACTTCCATGCGTCCATTTTACCGCGTTTCGGCCCTGTCAGACAAATGCGCACGGTTCGGCTTCGCCGCCAAAAAACGGTGTGTTGAGTTATCCCCACCTTTCAAGGAAAGTTCCCCTTATTCTTAATCTGTATATTCTTATATAGAGAGAAGTAAGCTGGCTTACATTCGGATGTCGGCTGGTTTACCTCTTGAAGTAAACCTGTTTACCTCTGGATGTTCCCTGCCAGCCTGGCGGCCTTTGACCTGAAAATGGATCGTGTAAAGGTTGGTTTTGCCCTGCCCTCGGCGCTGAATGCTCACCAGTCCAAACCGCTCCAGTTCGGCGATCAATTGGGTGACACGAGGCCGAGTCATGCCCATATCCGCCGCCAGCCGCTCCTGGCCCGGAAAGCAGGACTCATTATGCCAGGCATAGCTCAGAAACATGGCGTACGCTACCTTGGCGCCGACGGATAATTTAGGGTCTTTGAGGATGAAATTGGGGACCTGGGTGAAGCCGCCCCGCAACACCGGGTTGTCGGTGTCGAGTTGCAGGTTCTTCTCCTTGAGGATTTCCCCTATCGTTTTCATCTGTGGTATGATTATCCCATAAGTCCGGGCGCTCTCCAACTGTGGATAAACCAAACTTCCCCGCCCTGATCACAAATCTTCATGGATCAAAACAACAAAAACCAGTCCGGCCCGGTGCCGCAAGATGCGGCAGAGTTCGGCAGCGTGCGGAATGATGCCGCAACATTTGGAAACGTTCCGAATGATGCGGAAAGCTTCGGAAAGGTTCCGCACGTTTCCGAAAGCTTCCGCAATCTTCCGCAAGGTTCGGAACGCAAGGAAAACCACACGCTGACCGTCCGGGAAGTGGCGCGGCTATTTGAAGCCGCTGGCGTCGCCCGGTCGGAACGCAGCATTGTGAATTGGTGCCAGCCGAATCGCCAGGGGATTCCGCGCTTGGACTCGTATTATGACCCAAACGAGCGGAAATACTTCATCACGCCGCAGAGCGTGGAGGCCGCCATCGCGGAAGAAAAGGCCAAGGCCGCCGCCAAGACGCCGCAGCCGCCAGAGACTGGATAGTGGCGACGCCTTTGGACGGTTTAGGTGACTTGGCCATGGCAGCGGTTACGCCAGGCGATTTGAGGAAAAGGGCGAATTCCAGCATGGCCTCGCCGGGCGCTGACTGCAAGGTCTGATGCATTTGCATGCGTTCATCCCGCGCGAGAACCAATTTGTCCAGCGGCAATGGCGCGCGTTGCTTATCACGGACACACCCAGTTTGGGCGACTTCTTTCTCGGCGGCTGTGATGTCTTCCGGCGTCGCCCGCAAACGCGAGGGGATACGCGAGGATGCGATCCTCAGGATGCATTGTCGGCTTGCGGATTTCGTCCTTGGCCCCGAGCACCTTCCTCTCGTAGCCATTCTCCCTGGGCCAAATGATAGATTTACGCAGTTCAAACGTTTACTCGACAAAGCTCCGTGTGGGTCTATCGCGAACCTCGACTCGGAAGTCCGCTGCGGGCAACACATCGCCATCGGTCTGAACTGGGCCGACCGGGACGGCTCCTTTGTGTTCAGCTTTGGGCACTCAGAGACATGGTCCGACCAGGCGATTTTGTGCCAGCGGCATGTTCTGGACGCATCGGCCAATATAACCGTCACAGCAATTGAAGTCAGCAATCTCGCAACTGCGGTTCACGCGGATGTTTGGAAGGAGCGCCTTCAGGATTACGGCAGCGACCCAGCAAAGTCCTCACTCCTCTACGAAGGAAACGGATTTGTTATGAGGATGCATCTGCACGACCACGATCCACCGCACCTGCACATTTACCCGCGCCGCAGCGATACGCGTGATCGAATCGCCAGAGTGCGCATTGATAACTGCGATCTTATGGACGGCTCTTTGTCTTCGGCTATGGACCACGAAATCATGGATGTCATTGCCCTGCACAGAGAAACCCTCCTCGATGGATGGAAGGCCTGTAGAGCCGGTAAACTTCCGCACAAGCTCAATTAAGATTGGCGACACGGTCGTCATCCGAGAGGTCACCCCACACCCCGGCCGCGTGCTGGCGAAGTGCGTGAGCGACATCAATCTTTGGAAGCTCATCGCCAGCGGCGCTGGTGATGACGAGCATTCCCAAAGGGAAGATCGTCTCGACCGGCTGGGCGGGAAGGACGTATGGTTTGTCCATGATTGCGTTTGAATTACGGTGATAATGTTCGACCTTTCGGGTGGCGGCCTGCGAGCCGTCCCGCCCTGCTGGGACCTGGCGTCCGAAGTCAAGGTTGGGCGAGCGCGGTGGAACGAACCCGACCGGGGAGCAAAGCGGGGGCTGGAGCGACCTTGACCGGACGGTATAATGAAAAAAGGGCGGCGGCGAACGGGTGTGTGATGGACACTTTGGCGGTGACGAAGGTTTTGTGTGATGCCCTTGCTGTGCGAGTCGTAGAACTGGAGAAGCTGGCCGGTGACTTGGCCGGTGACTTGGCCGGTCGCCATACGGCAATTACAAAACGCCGTTACTTGCCAACAACTAACGACGTATGGTAAATTCCGTTGCATGAAGTCGAATCATCCGAAAAAGACACTGGCTACGAAATCTGGCGCAATCCTCCGGGTGCGTTCCGCTTCGATTAACCGTGTCGGCATTCGGAAGCTTGCCCGTGACGGGAATTTGATCCAGCTCGGGCGGGGGATTTACCGCGTGGCCAAAGCGCCGCTGGAGTCGCATGAGGATCTTGCCTTGGTTGCTCTGAGAAAAGAAGACGCTGTGATCTGCCTTCTCTCGGCGCTGCGTTTCCATGAACTCACCACGGAAAGTCCAGGTTCAGTCTGGATTGCCGTGGAAAATCACTCGCGGACCCCGCGCATCGAGTCGCTAAAACTCAAGGTCCATTTTTTTTCGGGGGCCTCGTATCGTGAGGGGATTGAATCGCACATCATTGCCGGTGTGCCAGTGAAAATCTATTCTGTCGAAAAAACCCTGGCCGATTGCTTCAAATTCAGAAACCAGATTGGCACTTCAATCGCCGTGGAGGCCCTGAAGGACGCGTGGAAAAAGCGGAAAGTGAAGACGGAAAGAATTTACCATTTCGCTCGCGTTTGCCGCGTCCTCAATGTGATGCGCCCTTACCTGGAAGGAGTTTTGGAGTGAACAATGAGGGCAGGAACGTCGCCGCCTCTGTGCAGGCGAAACTGTTGCAGCTTTCGCGCAACTCAAAGCTGTCGTTGCAGGATTTGCTGGAGCGATACTGCACGGAACGTCTTCTCTACAGGCTTTCACTTTCTCCATACCAGTCCCGTTTCATCCTCAAAGGGGCGATGCTCCTGATCGCCTGGGGTGAGGGATCGAGCGAACGCGTCACGCGTGATGCAGACTTGCTGGGTTTCGGCGATAATTCCCCGACGGCAGCGGCAGCCACCTTTCGTGAGATTTGCGGAATCAGGGTGGAAGATGACGGGGTGGTGTTCGAGACCGACAGCGTGAAGGCGGAGGAGATTCGAGCGGAGCAGGAATACGTGGGTGTCCGGGTGACCTTGCGGGCACGTGTCGGAAATGCCCGCATTCCCGTGCAAGCCGACATCGGTTTCGGGGACGCCTTCACGATGGAACCTGAGGAGATCGAGTTTCCCTCGTTGCTGGAAATGCCAAAGCCGGTGCTGAGAGCCTACACCAAGGAGACGTCACTGGCGGAAAAGTTCGAGGCGATGGTCACTCTTGGCGAAAGGAATTCCCGAATGAAGGATTATTTTGACGTCTGGTTGCTCTCCCAGCGGTTTGATTTCAAGGGGGAGATCTTGGCCAGGGCCATTGCCGTAACCTTCGCCCGCCGTAAAACGGAAATTCAAACGGCTATTCCGGTCGGTCTCAGCCCCGGCTTCGCCGCAGATTTGACCAAACAAAACCAGTGGAAAGCTTTTTGGCGAAAAGCCGTGCGAACACAACCAGTCCCGGATTTCAAAGAGGTGATCGAACTCGCGGGAGAATTTCTTCTGCCGGCCGCACAAGCCGCGAGGACAGACACAAAGTGGCAGAGCGTATGGAGCAAGGGCGGCCCCTGGCGTGTGCCAAAAATCCGTTGAGCGAGGGTGGAGCATTACCGCAAGAGTTTTTGAAAAACTTGCACCCGACTTGTAACCCGACTTTTAAATTTGGGATTCTGTGAGATGAGATGGGATGACAGCCGGAAGTGAAAAAACACCAATAGAATCAATGGTTTTGCAATGGTTTCACGTCAGAATCAAAGGGGGCTAAAAATGGCTAAAACTGGCCGTTTTACAGTGTGAAGGTAATGCTCTACCACTGAGCTAAGCGCGCATTGAATCGTAAAATAATGGGAATCCACCGTCGGGGCAAGAGGTTTTGGTTCCAAATCATTTGCATTGGGCGCAAATCGCGTCGGCCTTCGCGGGGGTCACGCCTTCGTGAAATTCCTCGTTCACCATCACCACCGGCGGGGCGCCGCAGCCGGCGAGGCATTCGACAAATTCCACTGTGAACTTGCCGTCCGGCGTGGTTTGCGGGCCGTGTTGGGAGGCGTCCAGTCCGAGTTTCTTGCAGAAATAGTCGCGCAATTCGTGGCTGCCGCCCAGGGCGCAACTCAAGGTGCGGCAGACTTTGATCTGATATTTGCCAACCGGCTGCTGCCGGAACATGGGATAGAAGGTGACCAGTTCGTAAATGTTGATCGGTTGGAGGCCGAGTTTCCCGGCGGTCCACTCCATCGCCTCGGGCGTGACGCAGCCGAAACGCTCCTGGATGGCGTGGAGGAACATAAGGGACGCGCTGCGCTTTTGCGGATAATGGGTGGCGAGTTCGTCCAACTCCGCTTCCAAATCTGCCGGGACGGAAAAGCTCATGGCAAGTTCACAAACGGTTCTTCACGGGAAGGCCGCGCCGGGGGGTTGATGGTTGAGGGTTGGTTGTTCAACGGTCACATTCGCCCATGACAAAATCGAGCGAGCCGAAAATGGAGACGGTGTCGCTGATCATGTGGCCGGGCATGAGGTGGGGGAGGATGCTGAGGTTGACAAAGGAGGGCGAGCGGATTTTCAGGCGGTAAGGAGTGCCGCCGCCCTTGCTGTTGATGTAAAAACCCAGTTCGCCCTTGGGATTTTCGGCGCTGAAATAGACTTCGCCCGGCGGCGCGTTGACGCCCTGGGTGACGAGGATGAAATGGTGGATCAGTTCTTCCATGCTCGTCAGCACTTTGTATTTGGAGGGCAAAACCGTCTTGCCGTCGGGGATATTGACCGGCTCTTTGGCGGGGTTGTCGGGACCGCCGGGGAGCTTGTCCAGGCATTGGTGCAAGAGGCGCACGCTCTGGCGCATTTCCTCGATCCGCACCAGATAGCGGTCGTAGCAATCCCCGGTCGAGCCAACCGGAACATCGAATTCCAACTGGTCATAGACCAGATAGGGATGGGCCTTGCGGAGATCAACATCCACGCCGCTGCCGCGCAAGTTGGGGCCGCTCAGGCCGTAATCAATCGCGTCGGCGCGCGAGATGATCCCCACGTCCCGGGTCCGGTCCACGAAGATGCGGTTGCGGGAAAGGAGGGTTTCCGTTTCGTCAATGTTGCGGACCACTTCGTCCAGGAACTGCCGGCATTGGGCGACCCAGCCGGGCGGGAGATCGCGCGACAACCCGCCGATGCGGGTGTAGGTGGTGGTGAAGCGCGCCCCGGTAAGGCTCTCAATGAGGTTGTAAATCTTCTCCCGTTCGGTGAATGTGAAAAGGAACACCGTCAGCGCGCCGACGTCCATCGCAAAGGAACCCAGGCCCAACAAGTGCGAGGAAAGCCGGGCCAGCTCGCAGCAAATCACGCGGATGTATTGGCAGCGCGGCGGAAGCGCCTTGTCAATCCCCATCAGTCTCTCCACCGCCAGGGCGTAAGCGACGTTGTTGGCCAGCGGCGCCAGATAATCCAGCCGGTCCGTGTAAGGGATGAACTGGGTGTAGGTCATGTTCTCCGCGATCTTCTCGTCGCCGCGATGGAGATAGCCAATCTCGGGGGTGGCTTTGGTGATGATCTCCCCGTCCAGTTCGAGGACGATGCGCAGAACGCCGTGCGTGGCGGGGTGGGAAGGCCCCATGTTGAGGACCATTTTCTCGCCTTGCAGGTCCAGTGACTCCTCGGCGTCGCCGGTCTGCGCAATACGCGCTGCCGGATCGGGATATTGGATTTCCTGGGTCGCCATAAAAACTGCTCTTACTTGCCCTCCTTGGTTTCGATCCGGGCGCTCACATCCGCCGGGGCGCTTTCCAGAACCCGGGCGTGCGGCTCGCGCGATCTAGTGTGCTTGCCGCCGGGGGCGGTGACGAATGGCCCGCCTTCCAACGGAGCGCATTTGGAGAAGGCAACTTCCGGCATGTCGCTCGGTTTGCCGGCGAGCGGAAAATCCTTGCGCAGGGGGAAATACGGGTAGCCCTCCCACATCAGAATCCGCCGCAGGTCGGGATGGCCGCGAAACCGGAGGCCCATCATGTCGTAAATTTCACGCTCGTGCCAGTTGGCAGTGCGCCAGACGGGGGTGACTGTGGGCAACTCGGAAGAGGCCTCGCTGACGCCGGTCTTCAAGCGTAGCGCGCAATGGTGGCCGTAGCCGTAAAGATGGTAGGCGAGCGTCCAGCGCGGATCAGAACCGAAATTGTCAATACTGGTAATGTCCACCAGGTAATCAAAACCGAGGCTGTCCTTGGCGAAGGCGCAGACTTCGGCGATGACATCGGGATCGGAAAGTTGGACGGTGATCTCGCCGCGGAACTCCTGCGGGTCGGAAATCAAAATGCCGAACCGCTCTTTCAATTTCAGGGCAAGGTCGCTGGGAGACATCGCAATATAATAGGAAGCGCGGCTGGGTCAGGCCACCTTTTTTTGCAGGGCCAGAAACGGCTCCCGGGCCACTTTTGCCTGCAACTTGATCAGCGCGTCCAGCAGCGCCTCGGGCCGCGGCGGGCAACCCGCCACATAAACGTCCACCGGGAGGATGGTGTCCACGCCCTGCAAGACGGCGTAACTGCGGTACATGCCGCCGCTGGAAGCGCAGGCACCCATGGCGATGACCCATTTGGGTTCGGCCATCTGGTCGTAAATGCGTTTGACGGAAAGGGCCATTTTATAAGTCACGGTGCCCGCGACAATCATCACGTCCGATTGCCGGGGGGAAAAGCGCATCACCTCGGAGCCGAATCGGGCGATGTCGAACCGGCTGGCCCCGGCGGCCATCAACTCGATGGCGCAGCAAGCCAGCCCCATGGGCATGGGCCAGAGGGAGTTCTTGCGAAACCAGTTTACGGCCGCATCCAGCCGCGTATGGACCACGTCGCCCTCGATTTTTGAGTTGTAACCGATTTCAGTTCTGGTCTGCATGAGAGTTCCTGCGCATGACGCTTCGTCGCCCTAATAGACATGCGAATGCGAATGAGGGCAAGCCCTTTGTGCGCCATTCCGCAACGCCGGGCGGCGCCAAGAGACCACAGGACTGCGGACCACGGGACTAAAGCGACCGGCCTCGCGCCGGGGGGAAACCGGCGGCACACCCGTTACACCGTTACATTACCTATGAGAAACGGTGCTCTTCGACCCGTTACACACCCGTTACATGCCGTTACACAGGTGCGGCACGGGGGGTGGCGGACGTGCCAACGGCGTTTGCCGGCCTTGCGCCGGGGGGAAACCGGTGGCACACCCGTTACACCGTTACATTACCTATGAGAAACCGCGCTCTTCGACCCGTTACACACCCGTTACATGCCGTTACACGGGCGCCGACCACAGCATCCCGGTTCGGAATCGGGACATAAGCTCCCCGGTTTCTTTCCCCCTCCGCGATAGCGGAAAACTATGGAGACACCCTAAAAGCGGTCTTAAAAAATGCGCCAATCTATGGCCTGACCCCTAATTCGGACTACGGACCACTGACCACTGACGACGGACCTCTGAAAGGGTTTCCCGAAATCTCGCCTGCACCTGGAAGCGGGCGGGCGGCTGTTTTGGACTTGCCGGGGAGCGGGGAAAGGGTATGATGCGCGCCGTCACCAGGAAACAAACAAAGGCATGAATATGGGCGGAAGAAGAGCCAACCGGCAAAAAGAGCAAACGCGGCGGGATCAGCATCCAGCCTGGCTTGTCCAAGAAACGCTTTTGAACACGTGTATCCGCATGGCGGACAAGACCATATTCAGCAGTCCGGGCTTGCCCCCTTTTACCTTTGCAGAAAAACAGGCGGTTCAAAAAAAGGCCGGAGATGTTGGATAACAAATGCACCAATCTATGGCCTGACCCCTAATTTCGGCGCTGGCGCGCCGGACTACATCGCATCGCTGCCCCTCGCGGCGGCTAAGAGCGAGTAAAAGCACCGTCCAATTTCCTCCCCTCCGCGACAGCGGAAAACTATGTTGACACCCCTAAAAGCGGTCTTTGCCTTTCCTTTCAATGCCTTTAACTCTCCTGGTGGTGATGGCGGCGGATTCCATGTTGCGAAGGGCACACAGGGCGCAAGCTGGAAGCCGGCGACTTCACGACCAGGCTGACTACAGGGGCTTCGGCGAGTCTGGGCCGTTTGTGGCGTAGCTCTTCAAAAGGGGAATCAAACGGCCCAGTCTCGACGAAGGGGGGATCGTCTCTTGGAGGTATATTACAATACCATTAACTGACCCCTTTAGGGTGAGTAACGTGAAGCTCGCTTGGCACCGTTTGAATAGGTGGCACACGCCATGCTATTGGTTGCCTAGTGGATTTGGGACAGGCTCTAATTAAGCGCCATTCTGAACCGACCCCTTTACGCTATTGGTTGTCCAGTAATGTGTTACGAACAAAATCACCTACTGTGCCAACGGGACCATTATCCCCCAAAAATATTACTTGTCGATCATTCCTATATTCTGAGAGCGCCTGAATCTCGGCGCGAGACTTGTTATTAAGTATGTCCATGATGCGGGCATTGCCGACCATATACACGTAGTATGCAACTCCAGAGAAATCGCCGCTGTCTCCGTATGGCACAGTTTTAAGCGACATCAGAAGCATACTAGGCTCCATACTTTGAAGTCTCGTCTGCAATGAGTCCAGAATACGCAACGCGAGCGCTGATTCCCTCTGCGAGCGCGAAATATTAATATCTCCGGGTCTTGGAGTCACGCCCTTTCGCCACTCGTCACCTACCAAATCAAGCTCGATTGCCCGCCGCTCGGATATGACATTCGTATCTGCAAGCGCCAGATCAAGAATAGAACGCGAACCCGACTCGTGCTGCTTGCTACCATGTGGCAGGCTCGAACTCACACAACCTATTACCAGCCATGTGGAAAACATATACAACAAATACCTTGACATAGTTATTGGAGCCCTCTCTTTGGATATTGGATTAAAGGTTTTCCTGGGAGTAGGTCACGTCTACCCCAGACCGGAATGCCGGGTTTCCCAGTATTACTTAACCACTCACTGCCAGGTTTCTGGTGAGCAATATCATCACGCCATTCTTGCTCGGTCATGATGCCTGCTGGATGGCCCCAGAAACGAGTGCTATCCAAGTATATCAAATTCTCCCCTTCCAATCCAATCGCCCAATCCTGTGGATTATCAGCCGCGGCTTTATTCCGAAGATAAGCCCAATCTCCTGGGACAAATATTTCATCATTGTCACGACCGCCGATACCCTTGTTGAGATTTCCACTCTCAAAAACGTAGGTTGTGGCTACGTCACAGCGCAAAAACGTCCCGGCATTATTTACTGCATCAAAGAACTGATCTGGATGTAACCAAAAGAAATTGTTGGCATTCGCATCTATCTCCTTTATGTGCGAAGTAGGATGAAGGATTTTCCCTCTTTTGTCTTCCCAACTAAATTTCGCTGCTATTGCATTATTTACGATGGTAATGCGAGCTTTTACGTTCTCCGCCAACTGGTCAACGCTGAGATTTTGAGCAGTAAACGTGTGCGATGTCTGCAACATCCTCCACAGAATTAGTCCAGCCCCACTGGCAGGTCCCTGCACGCCTGACACTGCTTTATAGGCACCCCCATCAAGTTTGTACATGCCAGCATGAATACCGTTGTCTTCGAAATACTTGTCGGGGCAATTGCACTCGATTGCCAGCCCGAACAGGTCAACGGCATTGACTCCATCATTGTCCGCAAAGCCGTATAGATTCGGCCCTCCCATTTCCTCGGCGGGGTCTCTGGATGGCCAGCGGCCGGTGGAGGGGTTGTAATATCTGTAGCCATAATAGTATAGGCCGGTTTCCCAGTCGTAGAACTTGGTGGAGAACATGAAGGGGCAGAGCTTCGCCAGCGGGCCGGTGGCGCGGATGAGTTCGCCGAAGGGGCCATACTCGAAATTGACGGCGACGGCTCCTGTCGCCGCGTTTACCATCGCCACTACATTGCCGTTGCCATCGTAGCAGGGGAAGTAGGTCCCGGCATTCACGCCGGTGCAAATCGTCATGGAAAGCAAGCCGCCCACTCCGCCTGCGCCCTGCATGCTCCCGCTCAGGTCCTTTCCCCAGGTGAAGGTGTAGAGGACGTTGTTTGAACCGTCCAATATCGCCGCCACATTCCAGCCGTCATAGACAAACTTGTTTGTGTAAGCCACCACCCACGCGCTTCCGCTGTTCGTCCAGACCGCCTTCTGAATCCGCCGCCCCATGTAGTCATAAGTGTAGATGTTGCTGCTCATCGAGGCGGCGGGCGCGCTGGCCAGGCTGATCGCGCTAATCAGCCGGCTCTCCGCGTCCCAGGTGTAGTTAAAGCGCCCGTCGCTCAATTGGTCTCCGTCCAGGTCGTAGGTATAATGCTCCGGCGTTTGCGCCAGGTACTCGCCGCCCGAAATCGTCGTCTGGCCGGGCGCGGTCACGTTGATCCCCACCCATTGCGGCGCGCTGCTGTTGTTCGTGCCGATCTGCTCCCGGAAATACTCCCACTTCTGATACGCGTTGGTGTTGTTGACTTTCACCGTGTTGCTTGAGAGCGTCAGCCCCATCACGTCCACGAAGCCCGGCACGTCGCGGCTGGTGATCTGGTTGAGCGCGTTGTTCGTGTAATTGGCCAGCCGCAGGTTCGCCCAGGTGGAGTCGCCCCCCGCCAGGCTCACGAGCCGGTTGCCAATGGTGTCAAATCCGAACCCAAACTGCTGCCCCGCGTAAGGCGTGCCGTCCGAGAAATACTTGACAGAGTTGGTCACCTGCCCCAGCGCGTCATACCCGTAGAGCCAATAGCTGCCGTCCGGGAGCGAAACCCGCGTGCGCTGGCCGGCCAGGTTGTATTGATATTGGAAATTAACCACGGAGGACGCGGAGGACGCGGATGAAATGCCCGTCAGCCGGTTCAAATTGTCGAACTTGTTGCTCGTTGTCATCACAGTCAAGCCGTTGTGCGCAAAGACAATATGATCCACCAGCGCCGAGTTGGCAACGCCAAACACGCCCTTTTCTTAGCAGGGGTCAGGCCATAGATTGGTGCATTTGTTATCCAACCTCCCCGACGCAAGCCGGTTTGCGCCGGGATGTTGGTCCAACACAATTTTCCGGCGCAAATGAATTTCTGCTGGACACCTTTTTCCCAAAATGGGAACATAGTGCTTGCATTGGGGCGTTGGCCCTGCGACAGTATATGCGAGTAATATCGAGAAGACCGCTGAACGAACTGGCGAGGCGTTGTCCCGAAGCAAAAGTTGAACTGGATGCCTGGTTCCACGAGGCGGAAGCCGCCCGCTGGGCCAATCCGGCCCACGTCAAAGCCAAGTACGGCAGTGCCAGCATTTTGAAAGGTGGCCGGGTGGTGTTCAACATCTGCGGGAACAAATATCGGCTGGTGGTTAAGATAAACTATGCGTATGGGGTAGGGTATGTCCGGTTTGCGGGAACGCACGGGGAATACGATCAAGTCAATGTGGAGGAAGTATAATGAAAACGAAAGTGATAAAAGCGGAGTCGGAATATGCGGCGGCTCTGGCGCGAGTTGAGAAACTCATGGACGCCAAGGCCGGCACTCCCCAGGGAGACGACTTGGAAATCCTGTCGTTGCTGATTCACGATTACGAGGACCGGGTTTTCCCAATTGACAAGCCGGACCCGGTGGCGGCGATTCGGTTCCGCATGGAGCAACAGGGTCTCACCGCCAAAGATCTGGTCCCCTACCTGGGCAGTCGAAGCCGGGTTTCGGAGGTTCTCTCGGGACGGCGCAGTCTCAGCCTAAAGATGATCCGCGCCCTGGTCCGCGGGTTGCGCATCCCGGCAGAAATTCTGCTTGGTGAGATGCAGGATGCCTGAATGAAAGGGTCCGTCCTATAAAAGTGACGCTTCTCTGCGGCGGACGATGAAAGGGGCGGAAAGGGGGCGGTCCCGGCTATCGTAGGAAAGCAGAAAGCGGAAAGCAGAGAGCGGAAATTGGGAAGGCGGGAGCTAAATTCGTGGTTCAATTTCTGGTTCCTCGTTGTTTTCAGTGGAATTCATAAGGTGCTGAGATTCAACCCTTTCAGGGTTGATCAACTCCACTGTTGCTCCCCAGGGTAGGCCTCTCGGAATCGGCCAACCCTGGGCTGGATTATGCAATCCCTTTGGGATTGAGGGCAGAAGCTCCTCGTGGGTCCACTGAAAATGTCGAGGAACCTTTATTTATTTCCACCGCCTTGTGGTTCCGGAGGGGGAGTCGTTGCATCGGGGATTGCCGGCGCTTCGGGCTTGGGCGTTGGTTTGACGAAGGGTTTGTTGATGCGGTGGGGCTTGAGTTCGGCGTAGATGGCCTGGGCAAGGGCGGATTTTTTGAAGCCGATGACTTTGGTTCCCTTGAGGGCGAAATGGCGCTCGATGTCCGCCTCGGTGTAGTGCTGCACGACCGGGTAGTGCATGAAGGTCTTGAGCATTTCTTCGCGGCTGTTGTCGGAAATGTCGCGGGTGATGAGGACAAAATGCAGTTTGCTCTTGCTGCGCCGGATGGTCTCGCGGCCCACGAGCAGGAGGCGGAATTTGACCGCGTTTGGAAACAGGCGCTCGACCGCCGGGGAAGGGGTTTCGGGGTTCACTTTCCCGGGTTTCCTCTCTTAATCATAATCATAATCTTAATCCTAATCCTAATCCCGATCTGTGCTTCTCTCCATGATGGAGATTAAGATTAGGATTAAGATTAAGATTAAGAACCGGAAACCGCCAACCCAAAAAGATGCACCGGGAACTCACGGGTGCATCTTGACACCACCATAAGAGCCTCCTCTCCCCGGCCCTCTCCTCCCCAAGTGTGTGGAGGAGAGGGAGAGGACGCGGTTCAGCGGCGCAAAGTTCGTGGTGGTGGACGCAAGATGCGCCAGGACTTCACGCCGTCTTGACTTTGAGTTTGCGGCCTTTGATCTGGGTGCGGTTGAGTTTGGCGATGATGGCGTTGGCGTGCTCGGCGGCGACGTCGGCAAAGAGATGCCGCTCGCGGACGTCCACCTTGCCGACGACATGGCCGGGCAGGCCGGTTTCCCCGGCGATAGTGTTGACAATGTCTATGGGGACAACGCCGGCTTCCGATCCGACGTTCATCCATAGGCGGGTTTGAAAGGGATGGGCCACGGGCCTGGTTTTGTGCTTGGAGGCGGGGACGGGGGAAGATTGCGGATTGCGGATTGCGGATTGCGGATTGCGGATTGGAGCGGCGTCTGGATTTCGGGGTTCGGATTTAACGGCAGAGGGCGCAGAGATCGCAGAGGGGGAAGGACTTTCTATTTTTGCGTTCTTTGCGTTCTTGGCGGTTTCGTTTTCCGCGCGGGGTGGGGATTGCGGCGTCTCCAATTTCGGATTGCGGATTTCGGATTTCGGATTTGGGACTGGCAATGCCGGCTTGGACGCGGGCTTGGGAAGCGGCGTCTCAACGGCCGGTTTGGAGGCGGCGCGAGGGGGTGGTTTGGGAGCGGCCACGACGGCGGGCGGAGCGGGTTGCGCTGGGGCTGATGGAACCGGCGGTTTGGAAATTGCCGGGGGCGCGACTGGCAGAGTGTGCTCTGATGCCGGGCGAAGCCGGGGTTGGGGTGCAAGCGCGCGGCGTTCGTAGCGCGCCGGCGCGGGGCGTTCGGGGCGTTCGGGGCGTGTGGGACGGGACTCGCGCCAGGACGGCCGCTCGGACTCGGCGGGGCGCGGCGCGGGTTTGGCGGGCGCAACGTCGCCGCCTTGCAACTGGTTGATGAGGGCGGAAATAATGTCGGTGGAGGCGAAGCCTTCTTCGAGAAGGCGCTCAATGAGTTGATCGTGCCGCTTGAATTCGCCGCTTTTGAGGACGATGCGAAGTTTGTCAATAAAAACACTTGTCCGCGCCTCCTCCACTTCGTCGGCCGTGGGCGGGCGGCCACGCTGGATGCGCACCGTGGTGTATCGCTCGATGTTGCGAATGGCAAACACCTCGCGCCCGGAGGCAAAGGAGATGGCGCGTCCGGGGAGGCCCTTGCGGCCGGTGCGCCCGATGCGATGGACGTAATCCTCGCCGTCGTAAGGGAGGTCGTAGTTGAACACCACTTCCACGTCGTCCACGTCAATGCCGCGCGCGGCGACGTCCGTGGCGACAAGAAATTCGAGGCCGGATTTGCGGAATTTCTGCATGACACGATCGCGCATCGCCTGGGTCATGTCGCCGTGCAGGCGGTCGGCGGAATAGCCCTGGGCGTTGAGATGGTCCACGAGGTCGTCCACCATGCGCTTGGTGTTGCAAAAGATGATGCCGAGCTTGAAGTCGTTGAGGTCAATGAGCCGGGTGAGCAGATCTATTTTGTAGCGGCGGTCCACTTCGTAATAAACCTGCTCGACGGTCGGAACGGTGAGGGCTTTTTGCTCGATTCGCACCTGTTGCGGGTCGTGCGCGTATTTCTCGATCAACTGCTGGATGGGGCGCGGGATGGTGGCGGAGAAGAAAACGGTCTGGCGTGTTTTGGGCGTGGCTTGGAGGATGAGTTCGATGTCGTCGCGGAAACCCATGTTGAGCATCACATCCACTTCGTCGAGGATGACCATTTTGACGGCGCCGAGCTTGAGGGTGCCGCGGCGCATGTGGTCCATGACGCGGCCGGGCGTGCCGATGACGATGTGGGCGCCCTGGCGGAGGCCGAAGAGCTGGCGGTCGTAGGATTGGCCGCCGTAAATGGGGAGGGCGTGAAGGCCGCGTTTGAAGAGGGCCAGCTTGTGGACTTCCTCGGAAACCTGCATCGCCAGCTCGCGCGTCGGGCAGAGGATAAGAATCTGGGTGTCGCGCTTGGAGGGGTCCACCTTTTCGATGGCGGGGACAGCGAAGGCGGCGGTTTTGCCGGAGCCGGTTTGGGACTGGCCGACGACGTCCTTGCCTGCCATGAGGGGCGGGATGGCTTCGGCCTGAATGGGGGCGGCCTGCTCGAAGCCCAGCTTATGGATGGCTTTGAGCAGTTCCTCAGAGAGGCCCAGTTCGGCGAATGATTTTGGTGTCATAGTTCCGGGACTGTTCCCGAAGGACAAGATAGGCCGGGAAACCGGGAATGCGAAGGGAATTATCGGGGTTTTTGCAGGCAGAACAGGGGTTTTCGCATGAATTCTATTGACAGCGCTTCCCGGCCGGGGATGCCGCTATTCCATCGCCGCCGGCGCGTTGCGGACGAGGCGGACGCAATTGAAGATGCGGATGACGTCGCCCTGGGGGCCGCGGCCATGCGGGAACATCGCCGGGTCGCCGGTCTTGGGATCGCTGCGCTGCGCACCGGCGCCGTGAACGTCAACAAAATTATAGCCGCCCGCCTCCGCGCCCGACGGAGCCGCATCCGGCGGGCCGCCCGGGCCGGGGCCGCGTCCCGGACCGCCGCGCCTGCCAGCCGGGCCGACCGCGCCGGGACCGGGTCCGAAACCGCCGCGCTGGTCTTGCGGAGCGCCGGCCATGCCTTGAGGGAACATCCAGCCTGCCGCGCGGCCGAAAGCGACATACATGGCTGCTTCACCGCCAAGGAAGCCGGCATGTGTCGTCGAGGACCAGTAACATGGGAAGTCCGCATGGCCGGCTTCATTGGTGATGGCCGTGCAGTTGAAAACCGGATCCATGGCGGGCGAATGGGTGGCGTCAGGCGAGCGGGTGTAGTCCACGAGGCTCTGCAATTCCTTTACGCTGGGCAGGCGCCAGTCATCGTGGCCGAGGTACTTCCCGGTGTTCTGCTTTTGCGCCCAGGCCAGCGCGTTCTGCCAGTTCATGCCCGTGCCGCTGTCGGCCTGGGACCACATCAAGCCTGTCGCGCGGTCGGTAATGGTGCCGTCGGCGTTGTCGTGAAAGTCATTCGTGCCGTAGGCGGGATTGCCGCGCACACAGAGCACGAAAAAGGTCTTCTCCGAGCCGCCCGGCATGAACAGGTCGTAGCCTTTGATCCGGCCATCGGCGAAGTTGACGCCGAAAAGTTTGCCCAACCCGCGAGCGGACGGCCCGACATATTTGGTGGACGTGGCGTATTGGGAATCAATGATGCGCTCGCCGGCAGTCGTGTCGCCGTAGGCGAACTTGAAGAATTTTGTGTCAATGAACGGCCTCAGCGCGGATGTGTCCGTGGCGGGACCGCTCGGATCGGTGCCGCGGGCGTCCATGAGCGAATAGAGTTCCTTGATGGAGGGCAGGCGCCAATCGTCGAAGCCGCCGAACTTGGCGGCGTTGAGCTTTGCGGGTAGCGCCTGGGCCTGGGCCAGGGTGAGTTTGTCGCGCCAGGCGGGCGCGGCAGCGCCCTCGGCGTGGGGACTGCGCTGCCAAGTCAGGCCGGTGTTGTTGTCGCGGACGGTCAGGGCGTCGGCGCTGAGGGTGTAGCTGGCGGGATGTCCTATGAACTGGGCGTCCTGGCCGTAGAAGGGTTGTCCGGGTTTTGGCGGGGAGATTGGGTTCCGGTTGTCGTAGCACTTATCCTGGCCGGTGGCGACGACGGTGTAGGGCAGGACGGCGCAATGGGAGGCGGTTGCCGGGGCGGTTGCCAGGGCCGCCATCAAAATATGAGTGAGCCTTTTCATGTCCTCATTCTAAAGCAGTCTGCCTTAAGGAAGCATGAAGATCCGAACACGGCAACCTGATCATCGAGCACCCCCGGTCACCAAAGTCAGCGGCGGCAAGATCGGGGTGAGCTGCCGCGCGAGGATTGATTTGCTGGTGCCGGGCTGGCCGCTGCAAGCAGAAAACGAACCAAATGATGGTTATCTTCTCCGGCAATGCGGGGTGCGGAATGGACAAAGCTATGGTGCGCTACCTTCGACACCAAAAAATGCTTGTTGACGTCAGAGTTTGGAATTGATAGGATCGCCGCATGCTTGGTGAGCCCGAAAACCGATTCTCTCCTTCACCCACGCAGCGCTCAGCGCAAGCGGGGGCGCGAAAAGAGAAATCCCATCCGTTCCAAACGAATTTATGAAGAAACTATTATATTTATTGCTCGCACTTGTCTGTTACAAATCCGAGGCGGCGAATCCTGTGCTGACGATAGAAGGCGGACAGGTTCAAGGTGTAAAAGCCGATGTCAAAGGAGTGTATGTTTTTCGTGGAATTCCGTATGCGGCACCGCCGATTAAAGGACTCCGATGGAAGGCTCCGCAGCCGGTGGTGCCATGGCAGGGAGTGAAAATTGCCGATAAATTCGGGCATCCCGGTTATCAGGCTGTTCACTATCCCGGTGGCTATACTACCGAGTGGGGTTATGGAGATGAGGCGCCTTATAGCGAGGACTGCCTCTACTTGAATGTCTGGACAAAAGCTCCAGGTAAAACTGACAAGAAGCTTCCGGTGGCTCTCTGGATTCATGGCGGCGGTTACCGGGAAGGATGGGGTTCTGAACCTGAGTTTGATGGACAGGAGTGGGGAAACAAAGACGTGGTGCTGGTGTCGATCAACTATCGTCTCGGCGTTTTCGGATTTCTGACACATCCTGAACTTTCAAAGGAAAGTCCCAATCACGTATCAGGTAACTATGGCATCCTTGACCAGATCGAATCTCTCAAATGGATCAAGAAGAACATTGCACAATTTGGCGGTGATCCTGAGAACATTACAATATTTGGTCAGAGTGCGGGTGCTGGCAGCGTAAAAACGCTCTGCGAATCACCCCTGGCAAGGGGCTTGTTCAAGAAAGCCATCATCATGAGTGGTGGTGGTATGACCACTGCGGCGGCTCCTAATGCAGGTCCTGGTGCTCGTGCAGGCGGTCCCGGGGGGCCGGGCGGTATGGGTGGCATGGGTGGTTTTGGACCGATGACGCTTGAACAAGCAGAGCTTCAGACCAAGGAAATCATGGACTGGGCTGGGCTCACCAATCTTGACAAGATGCGCGCCGCTTCCACCGAAACCATTTATACGGTCGGAAGTCTGTACACTGCGGCTACCGGAAAACGCACCCGCATGACCGGTTCGCCCATCGTTGACGGCTATGTGTCACTTCAGAGCTTCGATGCTGCTGCGGTTGACAATAAACTGGCAAGTGTTCCGTATATGATTGGTTACACCCTGAATGATATGTCTGATATGTCTCAAGGTATTGGTGAATTCTGTCTGAACCGGGAGAAAGCAGGCAATAAAGCTTATGCGTACGAGTTTGCGCGTCCACTTCCAACCGATGGCAGAGACAACGTGCTCAAGGGAGCGTTCCACTCTTCAGATCTGTGGTATGTATTCAAATCTCTCCAGCATTGCTGGAGACCGATAACAGCAGGAGACTGGCAACTTTCAGAAGTAATGTTGACTGCCTGGTCGAACTTTGCCAAGTGCGGTGATCCTAACGGCAAGAACGGTGGCAAGTGGGCTGCCTACTCAAAGGAAAATCCCAAGTTCATGGTTTTCAAACTCGATGCAAAGGATAAAGAGAATTCCGGAATGGGCAACCCAGTAAGACCGTAGCATTTCTTTAGTTCTTCACGGAATTCCGGGGACGGAGGAGTGGAGAGGTTAACGGCGAGCCGTGCAGGCTGGCCGGGCGAAAGAGAACCGACTTCGGACACTCCGCCACCGTTGACCCGTGGAGAGGTTGCCGAACTGCTGGGGGAGTGGAAAGGCTATCAACTGGGCAGCGTCGAAAAAGGGGTCGCCCATAGTTTCGGTCGTGCGGGTACGTGAAAGGGTTGGTCCTATAATTGTCATGCTTCGGGTCGGGAGTTCACTGCTGGCGGTCGCGGGAGCAGTATTGGATGGCTTTGGAGATGTGGTCGCTTATTCTGCCTCCATCTTGACAAACCGGCCTCGCGGGCCAAACATCTTATCCATGAAGAACTTTATCCGAATCGGGCTTGCCGGCGTCGCATCCGTTGTGCTGGCATTTGCCTCAGTCCCAAGCCTCTTCGCGGCGGAACTGCCTGCGGCCGTCACGCCGACCAAAGCCATCGAGCTTTTCAATGGCAAGGATTTCTCCGGCTGGACATTTTGCCTGCGGGGCAATACCGCGCCCTCAAATACATTCGCTGTCAGCAACGGCATGGTGCATTGCACCGGCCAGCCGTATGGCTATGTGCGGACGGAAACGGTTTACCGGGATTACCGGCTCACGGTGGAGTGGAGGTTTGTCAAGGTCGCGCCGAACGCCGACAATACCGGGGTGTTTGTTCACGTCCAAGGCCCCGACCAGGTCTGGCCCAAGTGCATCGAGAACCAGGGGCAGTATCATCATCAGGGCGACTATATGCTGATGGGGGGCGTGACCTGCAAACACAATGGCACGCCGCAGACCCGCTCCGTGCCCATGACCGGGCCGCACAACGAAAAGGCCGCCGGCGAATGGAATACATACGAAATCATTTGCAGCGGCGACTCAATCAAGACGTCCGTGAACGGCAAGTTGATGAATGAAATCACCGAATGCAGCGTGTCTTCCGGAGCCATAGCGCTCCAGAGCGAAGGCGGCGAATTCGAAGTCCGCAAGGTAATGATCGAGCCGTTGAGCGCGGTCACGACCAACACGCCTTCAAAATAACCGGCCGGCTGTGTGGGAGTTCTCCTCTGGGGAGCGCGATAGAAGGGAAGGTCACGAGCATCTGGCGCGGCTTTGTCAGGCTGACGATGTGGTGGGTTTTGGCCGTTTCCAGCGCCTCCTCCAAAGCCAGCTGGGGCAAGGTTGTCGTCAGCCGCCGGGAGAGCGTGGATTTGCCGGTGCCGAGCGGGCCGATGGGAACAAAAGCGAGCCAAACGATGATTATCTTCTCAGGCAATGCGGGGTGCGGAATGGGCGAAGCTATGGTGCGACCCCTTCGACGACCCCTTCGACGACCTTCGCCCCGCCGACGGTGAGTCTCGAAGACGGGGCGAGACGCCCGTGGAGAAAATTTGACGCGGCAGACCCTGTGGCGCAGCTTTAAACAGTTTCAGAACAAGCATCGCATGAAGATTTTACTTGTGGAGGATGATCGGAAAATCGGCCAGTTTGTTAAAAAGGGGCTGGAAGAGGTTTCGTTCGCAGTGGTTTGGGTTCGAAGCCGCAAGGAGGCGGAGGTGGCTGCGGACGAAGGCCCCTTTGATGTCATTATTCTCGACATTGGCCTCCCCGACGGCAACGGCTTGGATCTGCTGACCGAATGGCGCAAAAAGCATCTCGACATCAACGTCCTAATCCTTAGCGCGCGGCATGATGTCGAAGACAAGATCAACGGTCTCAACCTGGGGGCAGACGATTACCTGGCCAAACCTTTCAGTTTCGGCGAACTGTTGGCGCGACTGCGTTCCCTGACCCGCCGCAGTGCGGGACAGAAGCGGACCGTGCTCGAGCACCGCGGCATCCGTCTTGATTTGATTACGCGCGAAGTGACGTTTGACGGCGAACCTGTGCGGTTCAGCCAGCGCGAATTCGCCCTGCTGGAGTACTTTCTGCAAAATCCAACCCGCGTGCTGACCCGCACCCAGATTTCCGAGAAGATCTGGGACTGCCACTTCGACATGGAAACCAACCTGGTGGATGTCTATGTCGGCAAACTGCGCGGCAAATTGCGCCGCGCCCAGGAAACCGAACCCCTGTTCCAAAGTGTGCGCGGCGTCGGTTATAGATTCGCATGATTCCCCTGCGCTTCTCCCATGTCGTTTTTTATGCCGCGGTCGTGACGCTCACGGTAACACTGGCGGTCGGGTTCGGGTTTTGGTTTATTCGCGGGCAAATGCTGACCGGCAACGATTTTCTGCTGGACACCGAGAGCAAGGAAATCCTCCCCCGCGTCGCGCATCTGACGCCGCCGGTTGATCCCGAAAAGTTGGAGGCGGCATTGAGCGAGGACACTGAAAACGACCAGGCGTTGTTTTACTTCCAAGTTGTCGAACCGTCCGGCAGGGTTCTCTACCACTCCCCCAATTTGGGATCCCTGGCATTGATGAAACTTGTCAGAGGCCCGGACAAACGCACGGTAGAGCTGCCGCCCCTGGGGTTGCTGCGTGTGGCCGAATATCACACCCCGGCGGCGGATGTGCAAATCGCGATGTCGCTGCGGAATTTTCAGAGCATCAACAAGAGCTTCGTCGTCGTCTTTTTGGTGGGCATACCGCTGATTGGGGCGTTGAGCCTCGGATTTGGCCTGGCATTGCGCCACGTCACGTTGCGTCCGGTCCGGCTGATGCAGGTCGCTGCACGGCGTATCAGCGCCAGCAACCTGGGCGAGCGCATCGTTGTCCCGCCCGGCAGCGGCGAGATGACCGAGTTGGCCGGTCTCTTGAATGAAATGATTCACCGGCTTGAAAAGTCCTTCAACCATGCCAAGCGGTTCACAGCCGAGGTTTCTCACGAGTTGATGACGCCACTGTCCATCATCCGCTTGCATGCCGAAAGGCTGCTGAACGACCCGGATTTGCCGGCGAAATACCACCATTCGGTGGAGGAGCAGCTCCAGGAAACCCTGCATCTTGCCGACACCCTCGAACGACTGCTGACGCTGGCGAAGGCGGACTCCAGCGCCCTGCCGCTAAAGCTCGAATCTGTCTCCACGGGCGATTTTATGGGGCAATTTGCTGAGGACGCCCAGCTTCTGGCGCAGAGCCGCAATTTGACCGTGCTCATGGAGCAAAACGATGGCGGCACGGCCACGTTCGACCAGGGCTGGATTCGCCAGGTCCTGTTTAATTTGCTTTCCAATGCGCTGCGCTACAGTCCGGAGAATGGCAAGGTTACCTTTTGTTCCAGATGCGCCGATGGAGCTTGGACTGTTGAAGCATGGGATGAAGGCCCAGGGGTCCCGCCCGACCGGCTCGACGATATCTTCAAGCGTTTCGTGCAAATTTCACCCAGCTCCGAACCCGGTTCGGGCGCTGGTCTTGGGCTGGCCATTTGCAAGAGCATTGTGGAACTTCACAACGGCCGCATCGCGGCGTGGAATCGGACGGATGGGAGTGGCCTGATCGTTGCGTTTTCGATGCCTCTCTCCTGCCAAAACGAATGACGCCCCGGGTTGAGCGGATTCGTGAACCGATGCGTTTCGTCAAACGAGCGCCCGATGATGAACGAAAATTCATCCTCGGTTAACCGAGTCTTCATAATGGGGTGTTACTTTTCGGATATGAATAGAGAAGTTATGAAGAAGAAAATCATATTTGTGGCCCTGTCCGCGATAAGCGCGTGGGCCGTTTCTGGAACCGCCCTGGCGCAAACCGGCATTACCCAACCGTTGAATATAGACTTGACGGCAACGATCCCCGGAACGGCGTTTACGAACGAAGGCGTCGCAGTCCAGCCCGCCAAAGAAATTCACATCTTCACCGCGATGGTGATTGACGCCCTGGGAAAGACACTCAAAACAAAATTCTCGGCGAAAGCGACATTATTGTTGACCGTTATGGACCCGGGAACGCACTTGGTGACGGTTCTGGATGGGACCGGCCCGCCCGTCGATGTGAGCGGGTTCTTCGGCTTCGACAAAGTGTCAAACCAGGTCGAGTCGGTGTCGTTTGACAGATACGCGCGGGCTGCACAGACCAACAGCCTGGCGCTGGAAACTTTCCGCCTTCAGGATAGCGGCGGTTCCACAGCCATGCCCTGGCATTTTAGCGTCTCGGGAGTGTCTCAAACCCGGCATGGTGGAACTGATTCCAGAGGAAACCGGATTGAGCATGGGTTTTCATTGAAGGCCGAGACTTCCGGCACCGGTGATTGTGAGGGGGCATTTGCCATCTTCAAAGGCTCGATTAGTTCCGAACCGGACGCGGGGAATGTCTCACTCCTTGCGAGAATGCCGGCGATTCAGCGACATCCAGGTTCCCAGTCTGTCATCCGTACGGCGCGGGGTGGAAAGGGTGGTGATCGGTGATTCGAGCAGGAATATCGGACGCACTAAGCATATGACTCATAAACACCTGTCTGCTGCCGCCCATCTCGCCGCCATCGCGGTTTTTGGATGCGCGACCACCGTCCTCGCCATTGACCTCACCAAGCTGCCCCCGGCTTCGACTAAGAATGGAGTCACTTTCGACAAAGACATTCAACCCATTTTCAAGGCCAATTGCGTCGAATGCCACGGTGCGCAACGACCGAAGAACAACCTCCGCCTTGATAGTTTGGAAGGCCTTCTCAGAGGGAGCAGAGACGGCCAAGTGATCGTTCCGGGCAAAAGCGACAAGAGCGATCTGGTCATCAGCATCTGTTGGGAGGCAGGTCCCACACACCCAATGCCGCCGAAACCCCAAGTCCGCCGTGGAGGCCGGAGTGGGGTTGTCGGGACAAACGCCCCCGCTGCTGGTGCGTCAAACGAGCCGCCTGTCAGCCCCGGTGGTCCGGCCGGCGCCGGAATGGCCAACCCCGTTCGCGGAAAATTGACCCCCGAACAAATCGGCCTGGTTCGTGCTTGGATTGACCAAGGCGCGAAGTAGTTTCCAATCTGAAAATCCAAAACCCGGGCCGAGAACGCTAGGAATCGGCGCGTGAAGGGGTCGGTCCTATAATTGTGACAATTCGTTTTTCATGTCCACAACTGGCGGTCGAGGGAGCGGGATTGGGTGGCTACGGGGATGTGGTTGCTGGTGATTTTTTCGGCGGCAAGGACGGCGATGGCGCGGGGGGGCTTGCTTCCTTATGGGGCTGTTGCTGGGGTGACGATGCGGTAGAAAAGGGCGCTGTTGGTCGGGACGACGGGGAGCCGGGCTTGGTAGGTGAGATTGGAGGACGCGATGTCGCAGAGTTTCGTCCAGGAGCCTGAGAAGAGGGATTGGCGGTATTGGATGGTGTAGGACTTGCCGGCCAGGGCTTGGAAGTTCAGTGTCGGTCCGCCGGACGGCCCGACGAGATGAACGCTCAGGAAGCTGGCTGGGTTTTCCGGATCGGTGCCGTTGAGCCATTCGGCGTAGTTGCATACACCATCACCGTCGTCATCGGCCCACGGCTGGCCGACGAAGCGCGGGTCAATGGGGAAGTCGGCGGAGAGGGCGACGGCATCGGCGATGACATAGGCGGTGGTGCCGGTGGTGCGGATGACCACGCTGTCAACAGTGCCGAGGTTGAAGGGAAAAGCGCCGAGTGAAAACCAGCCGCCCGGATTGGCGGTTTGGTCCACGATGACGGTGCAGGTGCCGTTGCTGCAATTGATGTCCACGGGGACGTTGGTGGCGCGATTGGAGCCGGGGGTCCAGTGGAGCCAAACCGTGTAAAGGCCGTCGAGGGGCACCACGGGGCGGAACAGGATGCTCTTGGCACCCTTGCCAGCGTCGCCGTCGGTGAGATAGTAGGCCCCGATGTAACCGCTCACGGAGGTGCTGGCGGTCCAGGCGCCGGTGATGACGACGTTGTTGGTGTTCGTAACGTCAATAATGGAGACCGCGCCGGGGGGACCGCCTGTGTAGGGGGCCAGCAGCAGGAGGCCGCGAAGTTCGTCAGCATGATACTGGTCAACGGCGCGCGGGGTGGTCCAGTAGGCCTTGCAGAGGGCGGCGGCGGTACCGGCGGCGACGCCCATTTGCCCGCAGGTATTCATGACGCGCGGGCCGCCCAGGCCGACATGGCTGGCGCTCAAGCAGCGGCCGGCCATCATGAGGTTGTCAATGTTGGTGGAGTAAAGGCACCGGAAGGGAATCCAGTAGGTGCCGATGGGGGTGAATTGTGCCCAGGTGAAGAAGTCGTAGATGCCGGGTTGCTGGTAATGCAGATCAATCTCGCGGTTCTCAACAACCACGGCGTCGGGAAAAATGGGCGGTTTGCAGAGATCATCCTGGGTGAGGATGTAATCTCCCATGAGGCGGCGGGACTCGCGTTTGCCGGCAATGTAGGCGACGAAGTTTAGATCCTGGCCGAGATACATGGACTCTTGTTTGAGGTTGTAGAAGCTGCCGTAGATGGCCCGCAGGAGGTGGTCGCGGATTTGCTCGGCATCGTAAATGGTGTCGAGGCTCAGGCCGTATTCCCACCACCAATCTCCCGCCAGCGCGGTGTAATTGAGGGAGACGCTGGTTGCCCACGGCACGGCGGGAAAGGTGACGGCGTGGCCGGTGTCATACGAATCCCAGCCGAGTGTGGTGCCCATGGTCATGGCGTCGCCGCTGGTGGGGGCCAGGCTTTCGCGGAATTCCGACTCCGGCTCGCGGCCCATCGAGTAAAGGGCGCCCGCCCAGTAACCGAGCCAACCGTCGCCGGTGCAGTCAATAAACAGCGGGGCGGTGAAGCGGAGTTCCTGGCCGGTGCGGATGTGTTTGGCGTCAACGCTGGTGATGTGGGACCCGTTGGTGTTGGCGGCGAAGGCGCGCCATTCGGTGAAGAGATGTATGTTGGTTTCGGCCCGCAGCACTTGGAGGCGGTGCGCGTCGCTCTGGATAAAGTCGTCGGAGCAGAAACCAAGATTGACGGCGTTGATTTCGCTGACGATGGAGTAATTGGCAACGCCGATGGTAGGGACGCGGACATCCTGGCTGGCATTGCCGCCGGGAAAAGGCCGGTCGTGGATGAGGGCGACCTGGAGGCCCTGGCGGGCGGCGGCGATGGCGGCGGCGCTGCCGGCAATGCCTCCGCCAACGACGACCAGATCGAAATTGCCGGCGCTGGGCGGGGTGTCCGGTTCGCCAAGCTGGGCGCGACGCCAGGGGCCAAGTTTGGCCAGGTCATTGGGCGGCACAAACGCCGGATCGGTGGTGAAGAAGAGGGCGTCGCACCGGCCATCAAAACCGGTCAGGTCATGGAGCGCCACTTGGACATTCGGGCTGGAGATGTTGACTGTGCCGCCGTTCTGCCACAGCCAGCCTTGTCCGACAGTGCCAAAGACGGGAGTCAGCGCAACGCCGCCAACACTAACGGTGAAGGAGCCGGGGTGGTTTGACAAAGGGGCGGTCCAGTCCTTGGTGCGCACCCAGACGCAATAAGTGCCGGGGGCGGGGAATTGGGCGGCGGTGGTGGCATCGGCGACGGGATGGCCCTTGCCGTGTGCCAGCAGGTAAGGCGACCCCATGAGGTCCACGAACTGCTGATCCACAACCCAGCCGCCGATGTTGGTGAAGCTTTCGGCTTCGAGGAGCAAGCTGCCGCTGACGAGGTTTGTGTTGTTCCATATAGTGACGGTGGCGGCGTTCGTTCCGCCGATGAGCCAGGAGGCGTTGGTGTTCAACGTGAGAATGGCCGTCTCCGCGACTCCCTGCTGGGGATCTTCGATGGGGACAACCGGGATGACAAGGGAGGACGCGCCGGGCGAGAAGTTGGTCGCGCCGGAAAGGAACTGATAATCGGTCCCGTTTGTGGCGGTGCCGCTCATCGTATAGGTGAACGCCAGCGCATTGCTGGGATTGCCGGAACGCTGGACGGTGAACGCGCCGTTACTCCCGCCGGACAACGTAGCCAGGGGCATGGTCGCGGCCAAAGTGAGGACCGGGAGATTGGACGGCGGGTTGGTGGCGAAGCCGAAGAAGCCAACATCATCCATGCGAACAATGCAGGACGTGCTGCTGGTGTTGTCGCTGAAATAGAACCGGAACTCGACCGGGCCGGCGACATTGCTGAAAGCCGGGCTGGTAAGGGAGTTGGTCATGAGGGTAAAGGCGGTCGCGCTGCCGCCATTGACGGTGAGGCTTGCCAGGTCGCCGGCAAAGCCATCCAAGCTGCTGCGCACCGCCAGCGAAGCGGTCAGGGTATTGGCGGCTGTGAGATTGAACTGAGCGGAGAGGCCGGTGAAATGCAGCACCAAGCCGGTTTGCGGCCCGAGGGTGAAGCTGAGGTAATCGTTGGCGGCGACCGCGCCGGCCTCACTGTTGGCGAGGACGCTGGCGCGCGCGTAAAATCCCGACGGGGGCGAGACGTAGCCGCCCGTGCCGTAGCCGTGGGTGTTGGTGACGATGCCGCCATAACCGAACTGGCCGAGGCCGGCGGCGGCGGCGGCGTTGGAGGCCCACAAGTGGTTGGTGTCCGCGACTGTCGCCACAGCGACCGCCGCCAGGGAGGGGGCGCTGTTGTTGGCTTCGTTGAAGTAATACCAGGCCAGCGCTCCGGCATTGGCTGCGGGAGCGGTCGCGGTTGCGGCCAACAGGACAAGGAGAGCGCCCCAACGGCAGCCCCGCTGGAGAGTATCGCGAACGATGACAGACAGCGAAGTGCCGCAACGGCCCGGCAACATGCCAGCAATTGCTTTCATGGCGGTTATTTGGGTTACGGCTGTCTTCCCACTTTATTCTTTTGCCCGCGGCATTGCAACAAGTCTTTAGCTTTTCCTTCGCGGAGCCGATAGATGAGAGGGACGCCGCAGATCACGGCGGCGCGGAGATTTTGCCTTGAGAGACGCAACCCGTTTTGCAATGAACCAGATACTCGTGGATTCCAGAGGAGCGACGACAACCTCCACCGGCCCCAGACTCAGTTTGGCGCAGTTGCGCGAGACTGTGTGCGAGGGCTTGGGGGCTGGACTGGTGGTTTGTGACGCTAAAGAGCCTGGTTTTCCAATTATCCAAATTTCCCCATCCTTTACGGCCATGACGGGATACCGCGACGAGCAGGCCATTGGCGAAGGGATTAGCCTGCTTTATGGATCCAGAACAGATGCGGCGGCAGTGAAGGAGGTCAATCGGGCGCTAAAACGCGCCGGGCAATTTCAAGGTGAGTTACTGTGCTATCGCGCTGAAGGCACGACGGTCTGGTGCGACCTGGTTATCGTGCCCGGTCCGCGCGGAGTGGGATCGCCGGATTATTTTGTCGCGTCGCTGACCGACATTTCAGCGCGCAAAAAATGCGACGAGCAGATCCGCGAGCGGGAAGCCAGTCTCCGTGGCATTTTTGAAAACGCGGTCGAAGGCATTTACCAAAGCACGCCGGAAGGCCGTTATCTCCGGGTCAACAGAGCGCTGGCCAGAATGTATGGATACGACAGTCCCAATGCTTTGATGAGGGAGGTATCTGACATCGAAAATCAAATCTACGTGGATGCCTTCATGCGTGACCGGTTCAAAAAGCAGATGGACGAGGCAGACCGTGTGCGGGGGCTCGAGTATCAAGTGCGCCAGCGTGACGGGGGAATCATTTGGATATCTGAAAATTCCCGCACCGTGCGCGACACCAATGGCAAGATCCGTTATTACGAAGGTTTCATCGAGGAAATCACCAAACGCAAGGAAGCAGAGGTTTCGTTGCAGCAATCCCAGCAGCGGCTCATGGAAACTTCGCGTCTGGTCGGGCTGGCGGAAATCGCCAACGGCGTCCTCCATAACATCGGCAACGCGCTCAACAGCGTTAACGTGTCCGCCAGCATCGCAGCCGGCAAAGTGGCAGATTCAAAGGTCGGCGGCTTATCCAAGGCAATGGCAATGTTGCGTAACCACGATGCGGATTTGGCGGGATTTATCGCAAACGACCCCAAGGGGCGGCAAGTCATTGACTATCTGACCACGCTGGCTCCGCACTTGCTGCGGGAAAAGGACGAGCTTAAGAAAGAACTCGAATCGCTTAAGAAGAGCGTTCAGCATGCCACCGATATTATTGCCTGCCAGCAGAGCTATGCCAAAGGCGCCGGACGACTTGAAGCCGTCCAACCCGTCCAGTTGGTTGAGGACGCTTTGCAGATGAACGCCAACTCGCTGGCCCGGTATCATATCGGGATCATCCGCGACTATGCCCCAAATTTGCCAGAGGCAACTGTGCGAAAACATTTGATCCTGCAGATATTGGTCAACCTGATTCGCAACGCCCAGAAAGCTTGCTGTGACGCCGGTTCGCAGGAAAAAAGTCTGACATTGCGCGTGGGCTGCAACCCGGCAGACTGCCGCATTCAGATCGAGGTTCAAGACAACGGCGTCGGCATCCCGCCTGAAAATCTCTCCCGGCTTTTCACCCACGGCTTCACCACAAGCAAGGACGGTCATGGTTTTGGCCTTCATAGTGGAGTGCGGATGGCGGAGGAAATGGGAGGGTCCCTCACAGCACACAGCGAGGGTGTTGGCAAGGGGGCCTGTTTCACCCTTGTATTTCCCTGCCAGCCGCCTGTGCCCAAAACCGGCGCAAAAGCGATGGAATCCTGATCGCGTTTTGGAGACAGCCCAAGCCCCTTATTCCGCCCGGCGCGCGGCCCCTCTTCAGATCTCGGCAGGCCGGTGCTGTCCGGCCTATTTGGCGGCTTTGTCCACAATTGCCGGTCAAGGGAGCGGTATTGGATGGCTTTGGAGATCTGGTAAAACCGAGGAACCAGAAATCAGGAGGGAGGGGCATTGCAACAAGGCGTTTTGCTCGACGGCGGCGTCGGCAAGGGCTAGTTTATTTCCATGCCGGTTTATTTGCCGCCAATCTCGCGGCGACAGTTTCTGAAAGGTTCGCTGGCTGCCTCGGCTGTCATGGTCGCGGGCGGCTGCGCGACGTCCAAATCCGGCGCCGACGGGGAGAGTTGGGCATTGCTTTCGGATATTCACATTGCGGCCGACGCCCGTGCAGTCCAGAGCGAGGTCAATATGACGCGAAATTTGCAAAAGGTGGCGGAGGAGGTGCTGGCATGGCCGGAACCGGTCTCGGGCGTGCTGATCAATGGCGATCTGGCCTACAACAGCGGCGAGGTGGCGGATTATCAAGCCATTCTGGGGTTGCTCCGGCCCATGCGGGAGGGAGGGCTGCCGATTTATCTGGCGCTGGGCAATCATGACCATCGGCAAAATTTCTGGGCGACGCTGCCGAAGGATAAGTCCATGGACGCGCGCGTGCCGGAACGCCAAATGGCCATTGTTCGGACCCGCCACGCCAATTGGTTTGTGCTGGATTCGTTGATCAAGACTTTCACCACGCCCGGGCTGCTCGGCGAAGGGCAAAGGGAGTGGCTGGCCCGCGCCCTGGATCAGAACGCGGACAAACCCGCCCTCGTCGCAGTCCACCACAATCCCATCGGGGTCGGCGCGAAGAATATCGCGCTGGAGGACACGGCAAAGTTGTTGGAGATTCTGCGCCCGCGCCGGCACGTCAAGGCATATTTCTTCGGCCACACGCATGAGTGGAGTACTTCTCACGATGAAAGCGGTTTGTGCCTGGTGAATTTTCCGCCGGTCGCTTTTGTGTTTGAGAAAGGCAGGCCCAATGGGTGGGTTCATGCGATGTTGAGGGCGGAGGGCATGCGCCTTGAACTCCGCTGTATGGACCATGCGCACAAGGACCACGGCCAGGTGGTGGATCTGGTTTGGCGCGTGTGAGGGTCGGACCTATAATTGCGACAAATCGCTTATCACGTCAACAATGAAGACAAACATCCCTTGGCTCGCGCCGGTTTTCCTCGTCGCTCTCGGGTTCACTCCGCTCAGCGCGCAATCGCAATTTCAATACCCGTTTCAGAACCCGGGTCTCCCGATCGAAGAGCGCGTCAATAATATCATCTCCTTGATGACTCCGGACGAGAAAATCTCGCTTCTTTCCCAGTCGTCGGGCGTGCCCCGCCTGGGGATTCGCGCAATGCAGCAGACCGAAGGCCTCCACGGCGTCAAGGTCGGTGGTCGCGGCACCACCACTTACCCGCAATCCATCGGCCTGGGTGAGACATGGGATGTCGAGGTCCTTCATCAAGTCGGCGCGACCGAGGGGTATGAAGCCCGTTACGTCTTCCAGCACAACAGGCCTGCGGCCGGTGGAAGTGGGGGTAGGGGAGGCGGCGGCGGTTCCCTGATCATCCGGGCGCCCAACGCCGATTTGGGCCGCGACCCACGCTGGGGCCGCACCGAAGAATGCTACGGCGAGGACCCCTTCCTCAACGGCACTCTGGTCGCCGCATTCGTCAAAGGCATGCAGGGCGACGATCCGAAATACTGGCAGGCCGCTTCCCTCCTCAAGCATTTCCTGGCCAACAGCAACGAAAAAGGCCGTTCGGGCTCCTCTTCCGATTTCGACGACCGGCTCTTCTATGAATACTATTCCGTCCCCTTTCGCATGGGCTTCCAAGAGGGCGGAGCCATCTGCTTCATGGCATCCTACAACGCCTGGAACCACGTTCCCATGACCGCCAATCCCATCATCCCGAATGTTGTTATCCCGAACTGGAATGTCAACGGCGTCATTTGCACGGACGCCGGTTCGCTGCAGAACATGGTCCGCGCGCACCGCTACTACCCGGATACCGCCCACGGGGCTGCCGGCGCGATCAAGGCCGGCATCAACCAGTTCCTGGACAACATCTACGGAACCGCCACCCGGAACGCTCTGAGCAATAATTTATTGACAATGGCCGACATTGACAAATCCATCAAAGGCACATTCCGCACCTTCATCCGCCTCGGCCTCCTGGATCCACCCGATTTCAACCCCTACACCAGGATCGGCGCCGAGACCGCCGCTCCCTGGCTCTCTCAGCAAAGCAAGGACTCCGTCCTCCGTGCCACTCGAGAGTCGGTCGTCCTGCTCAAGAACACCGGAATCCTCCCCCTCGACAAGGCCGCTCTGAAATCCATCGCCGTCATCGGTCCGCGCGGCAACCAAGTCGTCAAGGACTGGTATGGCAGCACCCCTCCTTATACTCCTGTCACCCCGTTCGCCGGCATCAAGAGCAAGGTCGGCGATGCCGTCAATGTCCAGTTCCTCGACGGCTCCAATCTCACCGCCGCTGTCCAGTTGGCCACCGCCTCCGACATCGCCCTCGTCTTCGTGGGCAACAGCCCCGACGCGGGCGGATGGATGAAAGTCAATGATGACAGCGAAGGCCGCGAAGGCATTGACCGCGTTCATATCACCCTTCCCAATTGGCAGGAGACCCTGGTCAGGAAGGTTTTCGCGGCCAACCCCAGGACCGTGGTTGTGCTGGTCTCCAGCTTCCCTTACGCCATCAACTGGGCTCAGACCAATGTTCCCGCCATCGTTCACCTTGCCAACAGCAGCCAGGAGATGGGCAACGGCCTGGCCGATGTCCTGTTCGGCGACTACAACCCCGCCGGCCGGTTAGATGAGACCTGGCCGAAATCCCTGGATCAGGTTCCGGCCATGATGGACTACAATATCCGCGATGGCCGGACCTACATGTATTTCAAGGGCGGGCCACTCTATCCTTTCGGTTACGGGCTGAGTTACACGACCTTTGCCTATTCGAACCTACGCACCAGCGCGCCGTCGTTGAGCGCCACCGGCGCGGTTGACGTCAGCGTGGATGTTCACAATACAGGCAGCCGCGCCGGCGACGAAGTGGTGCAGTTGTATGTCAAGCACATCGGTTCCTCCATCGAGCGGCCGTTCAAGGAACTCCGCGGCTTCCAGCGCGTTCACATCCCGGCGGGAGAGAACCGGACGGTCACGATCCATCTTCCAGCCAGCCGCCTGGCGTATTGGGATGCCGCCGCCAAGAAATTCGCTGTCGAAAAGGACAAGGTGCAACTCATGGTTGGCTCCTCGTCCGCCGACACCCAATTGGACCGAGCCATTGAAATCACACAGTGAAGGGGTCCTGTAATTGCGACAGATCGCTTATCACGTCCATAACTGGCTTCCTTCCAAGGCAGCGTCGGCAAAAGCGTCCAATTCAGAAGTGAGGAGCGACGCCTGCCTGCCTCTTGCCCGCTTGCCCTATTTGGCTTTCAGATGAGATTCATGCTTTCGGAGTGTCACATGGCGCATAAAGACAAATGAGGACACAGGACCTCCTCCCCAGGTCTTCCCCAGTTCAAGGTTAAGTTCTGTGGTATCGCTTATGTTTGATTTATCAGAACTCCATTCGGAAACGGTCAATTCCAGGGGATATAGGCCATTGGTCGGCGCTCGCAGCGTACCCGATGCCGTGTTGGTAATACTCCCGTTAGTAGCCGTGATTACAAATGGCTGATCCGTGCGCACGGTCGTCTGCATTGTAAAATCATGGTTGTATATTGTCATCAGCGTAATCTCCAAATCGAATGACTCTGCAACGGGCTGCGTAAAACCGGCAATCGGCAGGAACATGGCCAGTAATAAGACAAGATAAAGCCGCATAACGCAAAAAGCCCCCGACGTTCCAAAGCCGCGAAGGCGCGAAGGTGAAAGTGTCGAACCTGTAATTGTGTCATTCTTCGATTTCATAAAACGGTCCTATGATTTTGTCATTATTGGATTTCACGTCCACAACTGGCGGTCGAGAGAGCGGTATTGGATGGCTTCGGAGATGTGGTCGCTGGTGATTTTCTCGGCGCCGGCAAGGTCGGCGATGGTGCGGGCGACTTTCAGGATGCGGTCGTAGGCGCGCGCGCTTAAATTCAAGTCGCTCATGGCGAATTTGAGAAGCTCCTTTGTTGACTCTTCCAGGGCGCAGAAGCTTTTCAATTCCCGCGATCCCATCCGCGCATTGCAGGTGATCGTCCGCTTGTGGGCGAAACGGGCCTGTTGAATCTTCCTGGCCTTCATGACGCGTTCGCGGATGACGGCGGAGTCTTCGCCCGTCTTCTCGCTGCTGATCTCGCGGAATTTGACCGGCGGCACTTCGACGTGCAGATCAATTCTGTCCAGCAACGGGCCGGAAATGCGGCCGAGATAGTTCTGAATCTCGCGCGGAGTGCTGCGCGACTCGCCCGGCATTTTGCCGTCGGGAGTCGGATTCATCGCGGCGACGAGCATGAATTCGGAAGGGAAGGTCATGGTGCCGGCGGCGCGGGAAATGGTGACGCGGCCCTCTTCGAGCGGCTGGCGCATGGTTTCCAGTACGCCGCGCTTGAATTCGGGCAATTCGTCCAGGAACAGCACGCCGTGGTGCGCGAGCGAAATCTCGCCGGGGGTGGGATTGGCGTTGCCGCCCAGCAATCCGGCGTCGGACGCGGTATGGTGAGGGGTGCGAAAGGGGCGGCGTGTCACGAGCGCCTGGCCCGGCTTGAGCAGGCCGACGATACTGTGGATTTTGGTAGTCTCAAGGGCCTCCTCCAAAGTCAGCGGCGGCAGGATCGTGGTCAGCCGCCGGGCGAGCATGGATTTGCCGGTGCCGGGCGGGCCGATGAGCAGTGCGTTGTGGCCGCCGGCCGCCGCGATTTCCAGGGCGCGCTTGACGGATTCCTGGCCTTTGACTTCCGCCATGTCAATTTCGTCGTCGAAGGTCTGGTCAAAAATCTTGGCGAGGTCCACTTTGGTTGGCTCGATTTTGATTTCGCCTTCCAAAAATGCGACGGCCTGGCGCAGGTTTTCGATGGGGATGACTTTCAGCCCGTCCACCACCGCCGCCTCCGCCGCGTTTTCCGGCGGGACTAGCACCCCAACGCGGCCCTCCGCGCGCGCCCGCCAGGCGATGGGCAGGACGCCTTTGACCGGCCGCACCGCGCCGGTGAGGGCCAATTCGCCGACCATGATGAAATTGTCCAATTGATCCGCCTGCAACTGGTCACTGGCCGCCAACATGCCGACGGCGATGGGGAGATCGAAACTCGGCCCCTCCTTCTTGACATCCGCCGGGGCGAGATTGATGGTCGAGCGCCCCATAGGAAACTTGAACCCCGAATTAGTCAGCGCGGTCGTGACGCGGTCGCGCGACTCCTTCACCGCCGCATCCGGCAGGCCGACGATGATGATCATGGTATCGCCCCAGCCGCAATTGACCTCCACCTCGACGGGGAAGGCTTCAATTCCATTGACCGCAGCGGACAAAACACGCGCCAGCATGGGAGGATGATGGGCCAACGACGCTGGAAGGGCAATGCGGTTCTTGCCGAATTGCCGTTCCTGAATTTGGTCGCTGACCGCCGACCTGCCGACGGCGATCGGCAGGTCGAAACCCGGCAGGAATGCCTGCCAAATTATATCGCGGGTTTGCCTGTTTACTTGAGCGGAACCGTGGCGATGGTTTGCAGGATGCGGCTGGCGATTTTGTAAGGATCGCCCTGGGAGTTGGGCCGGCGGTCTTCCATGTAGCCCTTGTAACCGCTGTCCACGAATTTCTGCGAGATGCGCAGGGACGCACCGCGGTTGGCCACGCCGTAGTTGAACTTGTCAATGGACTGGGTTTCATGCAAGCCGGTCAGGCGCATGTGGTTGTCCGGGCCGTAAACGGCAATGTGCTCGTTCTTATATTTGTCGAACGCGGCCATAAGTTTCTCGAAGTATTTCTTGCCGCCGACTTCGCGGAGATGCTTGGTGGAGAAGTTGGTGTGCATGCCGGAACCATTCCAGTCCACATCCATGCCCAGAGGTTTGCAGTGCCAGTTGACCACGACCTGGTATTTTTCGCAAAGGCGCGTTAACAGGTAGCGGGCCATCCACACCTGATCGGCGGCGGTTCTGGAGCCTTTGCCGAAAATCTGGAATTCCCACTGGCCCTTTGCCACCTCGGAATTGATGCCTTCGTGGTTAATTCCGCATTCCAGGCACAGTTCCAAATGGGTGTCCACGATCTCACGGGCGATATCGCCGACGTTTTCATATCCTATGCCCGTATAGTATTTGCCTTGCGGTGGCGGAAAGCCGCCGCCCTCCGGGAAGCCCAGCGGCGCGCCGTTCTTGTAAAGAAAATACTCTTGCTCGAAGCCAAACCAGGCATCCGGATCATCCAGAATGCCGGCCCGGGTATTGCTCGGGTGCGGTTTGCCGTCCGGAAGCCTCACTTCGCAGAGGACGAGGACGCCGTTTTTCTTGGTCGGATCGGGATAACTGGCCACGGGTTTGAGCAGACAATCAGAACTGCGTCCCTCCGCCTGCCGCGTGGAACTGCCGTCAAAAGCCCAGCCAGGGAGATCTTCGAGCTTGGGGAAGCTTTCGAATTCCTTGACTTGCGTTTTTCCGCGGAGATTGGCGACGGGTTCATAACCGTCCAACCAGATGTATTCAAGTTTGTATTTGGCCATTTGAGTGATTGGGTTTATACTTAAAATGCGGCGGGCTGTAAGTGTCCGCCGCGCGTTGTTGTCAGCAGATGAAATGCCAACTACTTGAGAAATGCAAGATAGAAATGCAACGCCCCGGTACAAGGCAATTTTGAGCAAAAACGGCCTGTTTTTTGGGAATGAGGTGGAATCTTAAGTGGTTCTTTTTGACCGTACTGTGCCGTTTTTTCATGATTTGTCGCCAGTGTGTTCATTTTCAATTTAGGAGCCAGTTGATGTTGCAGGTCAAGGACACTCTCCGGTCCACTGTTAAACTCAGTTTCGATGGCACGGTCTATAAGACCTACCATGGGCCGGACGCCCCGGCGCGCTTCGCCAAAGAGGTGGAGGTGCTGCGTTTGCTCCAGGCCCGGGGCTGCGGCTTCGTGCCGCGCCTGATCGAAGCCGACGCGCACCGGCTCCGGATCATCACCACCAATTGCGGCGCGCGGGTCGAGCATCTGGACGAAAAACGCGCCCGTGAGTTGTTCGCCGAGTTGAGGGCTTTCGGCGTGCGGCATGACGACCCGGATGTGCGCAACGTGACCTACCGGCAATCGGACGGCAGATTCTGCGTGGTGGATTTTGAACTGGCCACCATCCTTCCGCGCAGCAAATAATACCGGGACAGCATGGACCCATTGCACACTACTTACGCCGCGCAACGCCTGAAGTGGTTTGGACGGACGGATCGCGGCAAAGTCCGGCCCAACAATGAGGATGCCTTCCTGGGCCTCCAGTTTGATGCGCGGGAAGTGCATCATCTGGGCAAATTCGGCGACGCCCCCACCTGCGCGATGGACTTCGCCTTCGCCGTCAGCGACGGCATGGGCGGGGCCAAAGCCGGAGAATTCGCCAGCCGCCTGGCCGTGGATAAAATCACCCGCATGCTCCCGCGCTCCTTTCGCCAAACCGCCAGCGGTTTGGAGGCGGGCTTTTTCGATGTGCTGACCGAGTTGTTCGATCAAATACACCGCGCACTCGTCTATGTGGGGAGCAGTTACCCCGAGTGCGCCGGGATGGAGGCCACGCTGAGCCTGTGCTGGTTCACCCCGGCCTGGATGTTCTTTGCGCATATCGGAGACAGCCGGATTTATTATTTGCCAGAGGGAAACCGCAGCGGGATCAAACAACTGAGCGAGGACGACACCCATGTGGGCTGGTTATATCGGCAGGGAAAAATCAGCGAACGCGAGGCCCGCAATCATCCTCGCCGCAATATCCTGCAGAAGGCTCTCGGAGGGGGCAATCAGTTTGTCGAGCCGCAAGTCGGAGCCGTGGCCTATACCGCCGGCGACGCATTTCTCCTCTGCACCGATGGTTTGGTGGAAGGCCTTTACCATGATCGGATGACCCTGCTGCTGCGCCCGTCCGAATCCCAGGATTCGGAGTCCAATCCCGCAGACCAATTGGTGGAGGAATCGCTCAAGAACGACGGGCGCGACAACATTACCGCGCTTGTTATCCAGGTGGACTGACCAGAAACACAGGCATCCTGCCCGCCACTACAACACGGGCGCCAGATTTGCCGATGCTGGGTTACTGGCCGGCGCATCCGGCAGCCCGACAATGACGATGACGGTATCCCCCCAGCCGCAATTGACCTCCACCTCGACGGGGAAGGCTACAATTCCATTGACCGCAGCCGACAACACACGGGCAAGCATGGGGAGATTGTGGGTAAAGAGGGCGCAAGGGCAATGCGGTTGTTTGCGCCGCGGAACCAGAGATTGGATCCTGCCACAAGATCACAGCAATCAATCAGTTGATAGAGGGAACCTTATTTCGTTTCATTACAATGATGTACTCGCCAGTCGCGCTGGTTTTTCCGGCGGCCTCCGGTCCCCATGTATAATCGGCGTGATCGGGGAAGAGGGCGACGAAGCCGTCCACTTCGTAGAACTTGCGCGCGTATTCGTCGAGCTTGATCAGGCTTGATTCGTCGTCAACAGACCAAGGACCCCACGACAGGGGTACCTTGACGCGAATCAGATATTCGGGCCGGACGGTTTGGATGTCGCGCAACAACGATTCCTGCATCTGGCTCGCATAAGGCTGCGCTTCCACCAGGTCGTACATATTGATGTAGCCGCTGGCGGAGTGGCGGTGCGCGTAGAAGTAGATCTGGGGTTCTGATCCCATCACGGCAATTCGCGCCTCCGGCGGCGAATGTTCCCGGATGTATTTCGCCACTTCCACCGACTCGACAAACGGGTTGGTGGCATAAATGATGCGGGACGCCTCGTCGGGGTTGGCTTCGAGCCAGATGTCGCGATGTGCCCAAATCATGCAAGCGCACCCCAAGGCAAAGAGTGCCATCGGCAGCCAGGAAGACGATTTGCCGCGGGCCGCATCCATCCCCGCAGCCATACCCATGGCAATTAACAGGCTGATGACCGGCAGCATGACCAGGAAGTAATGCAGATTGAATTTCAGGCCGGCAACGAAAGCCAGCCCGGAAAAGAACAGCAGCGCGGTGACAAAGAACTTGGCGTCGCGGCTCGCATGACCGCGCCACAAACAGAGGAGCCCGACGGCGGGAAGCGGCCAAATCCACTTGTCAATCCCCATCTGCCGGGAAAAAAGTTGCAAATTGACCGCCGCGACCTCCGCGGAGGGCATCGCGGCTCGAACCGCGGCATAGCGGAATGTCCAAAACCAAAAGCGATCGAAGACTCCCGCAGCCAACATCGCGACACAGACCAGCGCCAGAGGGGCGGCGATCCCGGCCGCAAGGAGTCCCACCCGGCCCAGGCAGCGCCGCCATCGCGCAGGCCGTTCCTGCGCGGCGTCCCGAAACAGCACTGCGACCGCGAGAACGCCGAAAAAAAGACCCGGTTGCTTGAAGAGAAAAGCAAGGCCAAAGCAAAGCCCGCTCCACCAAAAAAGGCTGCCGCGCCCGGATTCCCTTGCGCGCAGAAGGCAATCCATGCCGCCGAGCGCGGCCAGCACGACCAGGTTGGTAGCATGGCCTTGCAAACCGAGGACCCCGGGGCTTAGGGACAACAGCGCAAAACAGGCGCAGCCGATCATCGCGTTCGGAATTTCCAGAAACCGGCGGGCGACCCGGTAGAAAACCGCCAGGTTGGCAAGGTTCACCAGCAGAAAACCGAGGTGAATTGCCGCCGTGGTTTGTCCGAATAGGCCCATGATTACGGTGTAGGCGAGGTACGTTCCAGGCAACTTGACCACATAAGCCAACTGGTAAGGACCGACACCGTCCAAAGCGAGCTGGGCAACATAGGCGAACTCCCCTTCGTCCCGCTCCAGTGGAAAATTCAGCAAGCGGATGCGCACGAAGACCACGAACACAACCACCAGACACAACAACGATGCCGCCTGCCAGACTGGCGGCGTCCAACGGGGAAGCGAGCCGGTGGAGTTGGCTGTCAAAGCAAGGGGCCAGGTCCCGCGTAACCGCGTTTTATGATCTTCTTCGCGCATGGCACGGCAGGGATGGGATCACCCATTTAGTTCCCTGTTTGACGGCAGCGGACAAAACACGGGCGAGCATGGGGGGAGATATTGGGCGAAAGCGGGGGGAAGGGCAATGCGGTTTTTCGCGGCGGCGTCTGTGCAAGCCAAATGCAGCAATTTGAAGATTGCCTTTTGCAAAATCCTCGAGTAACTTCATGCAATGATCGCCGATGAGATCAAGGACTTAATGCAGGCCGACCCATTTAAGCCGGTTCGGATAGTCCTGGGCAACCGGCAATCGTTCGTTGTCGCCCACACGGATTATCTTATGGTTAGCCCTGACCGCCTGACGGTTGTGTTTTACGATGAGGGAGGACACTTCAAAATCCTCAACGCCCAGCAAATCAAATTCGTGGAACCGGCAAAAAGCCGGTCATCGAAAACGGCATAGTGGGTTTGGTTTGAACAGACAGTCACGCGATCCCCTCACCGCCGCATCCGGCAATCCGACGATAATGATCATGGCTGCGGTTGGACTCCTTGAATGATTTGTCCGCCAAGCGGGCTGACCCAGGCGGTGATAACGCGGTCACCCTCTTTCAAACCTGCGGTGACCTCGGTGAACGTCCCGTCACTGATGCCGGTCTGGATTCTCACCGGCTCAGGCGCCGGCTCGCGATTCTGGTTGTCCCGAAGCACCCAAACCGTGTGCTCGCCTTGCGGTCCTGCGGGCACCATGCGCGGCCCGCGAGATGGATCCGATGGATTCTCCGGCATACGGAAACGCAAGGCCGCGTTGGGGACCCTGAGCACATCCTCGCGGTGCGCAACTATGAAGGCGAGGTCTGCCGTCATTCCGGGCCTGAACTTCGGATCGGCATCATTGGCTTCGACCGCAACCCCGTAGTAAGTATCCCCGTTTTGCATCGTGATCGGTGCGTTGCTGACCTGCAACACCCTGCCTGTGAACGAGCGGCTGGGAAACGCATCCATTGTGAAACGGGTGTCTTGGCCGGCCCCCACGACGGCAATGTCCGACTCTGGCACCAGCGCAGCGATCTGCCATTTCCCCGGATTGCTGACCACGGGATCGAGTCTTCCGGCGGCGCCTATGACCTGAAACAATTCTCCTCTTGCTACCGGGGAGGTACTGTAGGTAACGGCAATGCCGGCTGGCGCAGTGGCCGTTGGCTGAGCAGGCTTTGTCATTTCCAGTTTCACCGTGATTGGCAACGACGTGCCGCCTTCCGTCTGAAATTCGCCGATGACATACGAGCCGTCCGGTTCGGCTGACAGCCTGCCTTTGCGCAACACAATTTGCCCCTTCACCATGCCATGATCGCCGTCGCCATAGGATACCGGGCCGAAGTGATGTTTAACGGTATAGGTGAATTTGTTCCGGGAATAGGTTGAGAGGGTGACCGTGTATGGATTGTAAGTGTGGTGGTCGAGCCAGAAATCGGAATTGGTGCCGACCAGGATATACAGACCCGGAATGGCAGAACCAGGGCCAGAATCATGGCCGTGAATGACCGCCTCATTCCCGCTGACCACGACGCTTTCAATATCCGCTTTCTCCCGCACCTCGACTGACAGCACGTAATACCCTGTGGTATCGTCTTTCCGGGCGAACGGGATGAAGAAAGCCAGCGCACTCGTTTGCGGCGCGCTGCCTTCGAAGGCGATATTGACGTCCACTGCCGGGCGACCTGAAATCCTATGGGTCAGGGTGTATTCGGTTGTGAGCTCGAGACTGTTGTCCTTGCGCCGGACTCCGAAGTATCCACTGCCGCTGACAACCGCGATGTCGTTGGCGACTTGGTTGCTCAAAGTGTGCCCCCAGGAGTCGGTCGCGACCTGCCAGTCAACAATGACTTTTTGAATGGGCTTCTCGACGCCGGGTTTATGACTGGTCACAAAGGTCTTGCCGACACTTTGGGTTGGAATCTCGTAATGACGATCAACCATCAGATGGTTGTTCACGGCCCGGGCCTCCAGCAGGGCGGCGAGCGTTTCTGGCGCAACCCGGGCCATTTGCCAATTGCCTGACGCGCCCTGTTGTCTTTGATCCACCGGCACCGACTGGTCGGCAAATGCGCGCTCGACTTCAAAAACACGATAATGGACTTCGAGCAGCGGGCTTAAACTGGCAGGTGAGTGAAACACGTGGTAACCGACCCACGCCAGAATGCACAAAACCAGTGGCACGAGGATCAGCGACAGCACCCGTCTGCGCCAGAAACGGTCGGGTTTCTGGCCGGGCAGGGGTGATACGGGGGACGATGTAGCTGTTGAAGAATCATCAAGGCTGGGAAGTTTTTCGATGGGTTCCGCCCAATCTATAAGACACTTGATTCCAAGCCAAAGGGCGATCACTGAAAAGAAGACAGGAGGAAATCTGCCCACACCTGCCGCGCCATTCACCGCATAAACCACTGGCGCGCTGACCCACAGTGCCAGGAATATACGGAGGGCCACACCCGGCCAGTAAATCACGCGCCGGCCATTGCGAACTCCAACCACCGGGACTTCCCTCTTCTTCCGTGGTCTTGGTGCAGCCGTCCCGGCGTTTTGCGGCGCGCCAGCCGCAGCCGCCGCGCTTGGAGGAGTCGCGCCGTGTTTATTCCGCCTTTGCCAAAATTCAACCATGAACCCAAGGCCAATCAACCCAAAGAGACCGTAAAGCCCGAAGAAGCCGAAAAACACATGCAATTGGGGAGATGGGTATCCCAGAAATCCAAGTGACCCGAGAAAGCCGAGCGCGGAGAGGTTGACCAACCTGATTGCAGTCGGCGTGTTGAGCGGGCAATCAAAGAAGATTTCGAGGATGCGGACCATTCCTGATTTCTTGACTTGAGCCTCCTCACGCCGGCTTCCGGCAGGCGTGGAAACGATGGTTTCAATTTGGGTCTTGAGCACGCTGGCCTGCTGGTAGCGAAGTTCGGGCTTTGCTGCCAGAGCGCGGAGGACGATTTCATCCAGGCGCACGTCAATCTGCACTTTGCTGGAGGGCGGCTCGATCTTCTTGCCCGGCAATTCGCCGGTTAGCATCTGGTAAAACACCACGCCCAGGGCGTAAATGTCGGCGCGATGATCCACCTCGCCCGGCGCGGAAATCTGCTCCGGCGACATGTATTGCGGCGTGCCCATGACGCCGGTGGGGCCGTGCTGCTGCGCGGCCCCAATTTCAGGGCTGACCGGCAGGTCAGCCCCACCGGCTTCGGCTCCGATGATTTTCGCCAAACCAAAATCCGCCACCTTCACCCGGCCGCGCCGGTCGAGCAATATGTTCTCCGGCTTCCCTGATCCTCGCCTAATATTGAGTGTTTGAAAGAAAAGCGGATGAAAAGTGTGTTTTTTCTTTGACTTGTGCGTATAGATTTTCTATAGGTAAATCATGTCTCGACGCCTGCCGCTGATGCGCAA
>Ga0302320_10000596_pt1 | contig 85998 bp, 85 predicted proteins | sample Bog_T0_3_FD_202130 | JGI IMG/M metagenome (GOLD analysis project Ga0302320, IMG submission 202130) | Peat permafrost microbial communities from Stordalen Mire near Abisko, Sweden - Bog_T0_3 | ecosystem: Environmental > Terrestrial > Soil > Wetlands > Peat | place: Sweden: Abisko, Stordalen Mire...
CACTCAGCCCGGCATCATGAAGAGAAAGGTCTCCCTCTGTACTCCCTCTCAAAGAGAAAAAAGAACTTGCAAAGCGAGAGAGAATCTTAGCCGCGCAAAAACAGCGCGCCGAAGGTGGGGCACCCGCAATGGAGTTCACCCGCGGTTACAGTTTCTCCGAAACGGTCTAGTCGTGGCCGGTGGAAGTGATGGCGGCCGGCGCAATGCGGTTATCGCAGTTCACCCGCGCACATGCTTCGGCGGGATGGAACTGCTCCTGCTCGGTGGAGCCGTGGAGAGCGGTGGTGCTGCTGGCGCCTCCGGCGATGGTCTGGGCCACGTCGTCGAAGTATCCGGTGCCGACGAACTGCTGGTGCTTGACGGCGCGGTAGCCTTCGGGCTCGGCGGCGAACTCCTTCTCCTGCAGAACGGAGTAGGCAGACATGGCGTTGGCTTTGTAGTTCTTCGCAAGGTCGAAGATCGCATAGTTGAGGGCGTGGAAGCCGGCGAGCGTGATGAACTGGAATTTGTAGTTCATCGCGGCAAGTTCCTTCTGGAAGTTGGCGATGGTGACATCGTCGAGCTTCTTCTTCCAGTTGAAAGAGGGCGAGCAGTTGTAGGCCAGCATCTTGCCGGGGAAGCGGGCATGGATGGCATCGGCGAAGCGGCGAGCCTCTTCGATATTGGGCTCGCTGGTCTCACACCAGATCATGTCCGCGTAGGGAGCGTAGGCGAGACCGCGGGCGATGGCCGTGTCGAGTCCGCTCTTGATGCGGTAAAAACCTTCACTGGTGCGGCCTTCGCCGGTGAGGAACGGCGCGTCGGCAGGATCGATGTCACTGGTGATCATCTTGGCGCCGTTGGCGTCGGTGCGGGCGATGAGGATGGTGGGCACGTTGCAGACATCGGCGGCGAGGCGCGCGGCGATGAGCTTCTGCACGGCTTCCGAGGTGGGGACGAGAACCTTGCCGCCCATGTGTCCGCACTTTTTGGCGGAGCTGAGCTGATCTTCAAAGTGAACGGCGGCGGCTCCGGACTCGATCATTCCCTTCATCAACTCGAAGGCGTTGAGGGTTCCACCGAAACCGGCTTCGGCGTCGGCGACGAGCGGGGCGAGCCAGTGCTTGCCGTTCTTGCCCTCCTGATGCCAGATCTGGTCGGCGCGCAGAAGCGCGTTGTTGATGCGCTTGCAAAGCTGGGGGACGGAGTCAGAGGGATAGAGGCTCTGATCGGGATAAACCTGTCCGGCAGAGTTGGCGTCACCGGCGACCTGCCAGCCGCTGACGTAGATGGCGTCGAGTCCGGCTTCGACCATTTCAATGGCCTGGTTGCCGGTCATTGCGCCAAGAGCCTGAACGTGGGTGCGGGATTGCATGAGTTCCCAGAGACGCTCGGCGCCGAGGCGGGCGAGGGTGTGTTCGACGAGAACGGTGCCGCGCAGCCGATCCACGTCGGCCGCAGTGTAGGTACGCTCAATGCCGCTCCAGCGTGCATCGGTGTTCCAGGTTCGGGTGATGTCGAAGCTGTTGTTATTTGCAGTCACTGTCGTTATTCCCCTTCTCTTTTCGTGTTGATGGTGATGGTTGGAGTTGCTTGGTTTCCGCATTGGGTGCGGCTCCGGGTGAGGCTGCCGCCGGACTTGCGGCCCGTGCAGCGCCTCATGCGGAAAGGGTTCAAGACGCATCCTTCCGGCTTAGAAAGGATCGATCTCACTGTTGCGCACCATGGATTCGCTGATGCGGCGCGCTTCGCGGAAGGTCTCCGGAGTGCCGAGATCCTTGCCGGGATTGGCGATGAGCTTGGCGAGTTCCTCGTCAAAGAGCTGCGTGATGAACTCGGGCGTATGCGCGACGGGCTTGCCGAACTCATCGACGATGGGAACGACCGCCCAGTGCTGGATGCGCTGGGCGATCATCAGCCGGTAAATGCGGTCGGTGGCGAGGTCTTCCATGAATCCGTCAAGCAGGCTTGCGCCTTTGCCGTTGAGCACGCCGTTGCGGTAGCGGATGACGGTGCGGATGGCGGCACGTGTTCCGGTGAGGGTGCGCTGACCAACTCCGGTGGGAGCGGGGCGGAGGTCGGGATAGCGCGGACCGGAGTTGCGCCGGGAGATCTGATTGGGCACGGGGAACTGCGCGACCGCGATCTGATTCTGATCGGGATGGCCGGTCCATGCGCCGTCAAAGCCCTGGCTGGCTTCGTTCTTCTTGTCCTTTTCCAAGACGGCGAGAGCGCGGGTGTTCAGCTCGGCATCTTCGCGGCTGGGATAAAGGGCGGTCATGCCGCCGATGGCGAGAGCATGGTGCTTGTGGCAGAGCTCGGGCAGCAACTCGCGCAGGCTCTGGAAGAATGGCACATCGTGCGGAATGGTGTTGCGATCCGGCAGAACCCAGTTGGGATTCTGGATGTTGTAGTGAATAAGCGAGGCCATGTAATCCCAGCGGCCAAGGTTGAGTCCGAGGATGTGGCCGCGCAGGTTGTAGAGAAACTCCTCGGCCTGGTAGGCGAGGGCGTGCGATTCGACGAGAGCCATGCAGCGAATGGTGCCGCGCTTCCAGCCGCGCGCGTCTTCCACGGCGTCAAACATGGCCGACCACCAGCGCGCTTCTTCGGCGCTCTCTGACTTGGGAATGTAGAAGGTGGGAGGATGCTTGAGCGCGCCGAGTTCCATCTGGAAGGCGAGCAGGGCGACATCGAAGAGCGAGCCGGACATGGGAGCGCCGCCGAAGATTCCACCCTGGTGGAGATGCAGGCCGCGCACGCGCAGCAGAATCACGGATTTGCTGGGCTCGATGCCGACGGTGCGGCCGCGCTTCTTGTCTTCGTAGGTAAGCGAACCCTTGAGCGCGGCCAGAATGTTGCTCATGCCAAGGCGCTGGTGGTCCCACTCGTTGACCGTGGAGTCCTCAAGGTCGAGCATGACGCCGGGAGCGCCGGAGTTGAGCATCTTGACGACGAGCTCGGCTTCATCGGCGGGGCCGGTCATCTGATTGCGCTGATCCTGGCACCAGTCGGGCACGGAAATGTCCCATGATTCGAGCTGAGCCTCGCCGGGAGGCAGATGGTTGGGCAGGTGGCCCTGGTGCGAGGCGGCAAGAGCGGCCTTGCGCTTGGTTACCAGCTCCTGCTGCAACGGGCTGAAGCGCTTGTGCAGAGGCTCCAGGAACTGGAGAAAGCCTTTCGGGAGATCGGAGTTGGCGTTAAAGCTCTGCGGCGGCTGGTTCAGATGGAATCCCCGCGTCGATTCGTTCCCGCCCGCGGACTGCGGGTCGAGCGAAGTTCCGTGCGGTGTCGTGGTAGAGGACATGCGTCTCCTTAGAGCAAAAGCAATGAAGTTCGGCAGCACGTGGGGCTTGTCCCTGCGCCGGCTTTGCGCCCGAAGGCACCCCAGGCGACAACGCGGGGCACGCGGCACATGACCGCCCCTGGACACACTTCTGGAAAAGCTCAGTTCAGAAAATCGAACTACTAGGAACGCGGCGTTGGTTGACGCCGGTTCGGAGGAGGGGCCCACAATGCCTGGGGCCAGAGGACAACAGGTACTTCGATTGGAGTTGCAGTACGCCGGAAAAGCGTTGGTCCGCGCACCATCCACCCGGGTTGTTTAGAGGCAGCATAGAGAACGACGGTTGCAATATTTTATTCCGCCTCCTCCGCGCCGAGGAGGGGCAGAGTAGTGCAGAAACATGGCGGGATGCAAGAGGAAAATGAAATGCAATTCCAAAAACCGGGCAAAAGTCGAACTATTAATAAGCGGATAAGCAGAGCTGGTGGTTTGGGGAGCCGCAGAAATCCGTTTCTTCCACAGCTTCCGCACAGGGTTTGCGCGGCTTATGGGCGCTTGCCCCTTGCATCCTGGGCGCGGCTGCTTCAATCTCGTACTATGCCAAGTGCGTTGCCAACGGAAGCCGCCGACCGCTGCCCTATCTGCTCGGGTACGGGCTGGCGCATGGTTCCGGTGGAGCACAACGGGCGGACCGTAGAGCAGGCGACGCGCTGCGAATGCATCCGCCGGGTGCAGGGCGAGCGGCTGTTGGAGGCGGCGCGGATTCCGCGGCGCTACCGTCACTGCGAACTCTCGAACTTTGAGCACGAGGGGCCGTTCCGCTCGCTGGCCTCGGCGCACATGGCCTCGCTGCGCTTTGTGGAGGAGTTTCCGCTGGAGAGCGCGGGGCTGCTGATGACCGGGCCGATTGGCTGCGGCAAGACTCACCTGGCGGTGGGCATTGCCAAGGAACTGATTGCCCGGAAGAACACCGGGTGTTTGTTCTACGACTACCGCGAGCTGCTGAAGGAGATACAAAACTCCTACAACGCCTCCGTGCAGGTAACGGAGATGGAAGTGCTGCGGCCTGTGTTCGAGGCGGAGGTGCTGCTGCTGGACGAACTGGGCGCGGCCAAGCCGACGGAATGGGTGTGGGACACGGTCTCGCACATTCTGAACACGCGCTACAACGACAAGCGGACGACCATCATCACGACCAACTATCAGGATCTGCCGCCAGCGGGCGCCGAGCCCGAGGGCCGGGTGGTGCGCGCATCGCGCGAAGAGACGCTGGGAGACCGCATTGGGGAGCGGATGCGCTCGCGTCTGCACGAAATGTGCCGGGTGGTGCGGGTCGAGGGCGAAGACTTCCGCATGAAGTACAAAAGCGCAAGCCTGCGCTAAGCAGTCTCCAAGCAGCGCACGGCAATTCAACACAACATGCTATCGACGGCGGCTAAGCGGTGGTCAGCTTGGCGGCACATTCGCCGAGTCGATGCAACTCAGCGGCCATCCTGCCCCACTCTGCCTTGCCAAATGTTTTGATCAGATTGTGCTGGAGCCGATCCCATTCGACCGCGGCCCTTGCGAGAGCCTGCGCGCCCTTGCGAGTCACCCTGGCGGAACGAGAGCGGGCATTGATCCCGGTGGCAAGCTCGATCCAGCCATCACGCTCCATGGGGGCGATGGCGCGATAGAGCGAGGTGCGATCCATCTCCAACTCGTCGGCCACGCGCGCAAGGGGCTCTCCGCCGTGGCGCGAAATGCACCGCATCACTGCAAACTGGGTTACGTTGATTCCCGAGGACGCCAGGGCGGAATCGTAAGTCCGTCCGAGGATTCGGGATAGCTTTTTGACCGTGGTGCAGGCGCAGGGTGAAGTTGCCGGGGAATCCTTATATGATGTGTACACATCTATCATGCTAGCATGAATCGTGGGGAGCTTGCGTTGGAGAAGAGCCTGAAAAATCCGAAAGTGCATTATGCCTGGGTCGTGGCCGCAGTGACCTTCCTCGTGCTGCTGGTGACGGCGGGAATACGAGCGACTCCGGGTGTTTTGATGTTGCCCTTGGAAGCGGAGTTCGGCTGGACCAGCGCGGCAATCTCGGTGGCCATTGCGATCAACCTGGCGTTGTTCGGGCTGATTGGACCCTTTGCCGCGTCGCTGATGGACCGATGGGGATTGCGCCGCCTTGTGCTGTGCGCGCTGGCATTGGTTGGCAGCTCGGTTGCGCTCACAACGCTGATGAGAACGCAGTGGCAATTGATCCTGCTGTGGGGTGTCTGTGTTGGTTCGGGAACGGGCGTGACCGCGCTGGTGCTGGCCGCGGTGATTGCGAACCGCTGGTTCGACCGCAATCGCGGAACCGTGTTGGGAGCGCTGACCGCCGCGAATGCAACGGGTCAACTGCTGTTCTTGCCGTTTCTCGCAAGGTTGCTGGAGCGCTCCGGCTGGCGAAGCGTTGCGCTGGCGATTGCGGCCTGCGCGGCCCTGGTCTTCGTTCTGGTGGCGGTGCTGATGCGCGACCGTCCATCCGACATGCAACTGGAGCCGTACGGTTGGCAGGCACCGGCGGATGGCAGCAAGCTGCAAGCGCCACGGATGTCGATGGCTCCCATGGAAGCGCTGAGACATGTGCGGAAGTCTCCCGCGTTCTGGGTGCTGGCGGGCAGCTTCTTTGTCTGCGGAGCGAGCACGAACGGGTTGATTGGCACGCACCTGATTCCCGCCTGCCACGATTACGGCATTCCGGAGGTGCGCGCCGCGGGGTTGCTGGCAATGATGGGCATCTTCGATATTGTCGGCACCACGGCTTCGGGATGGCTCAGCGACCGCTTCTCCAGCCGATACCTGTTGTTTGCCTATTATCTTCTGCGAGGACTGTCTCTGCTCTTTCTTCCGCACACGCTGGCCCACGCGCAATCCGGCCTAAACTGGTTTGCGATTTTCTACGGCCTGGATTGGGTTGCGACGATTCCGCCAACGGTGCGGCTTACGTCGGACGCTTTTGGCCGCGAGAATTCCGGCGTCATCTATGGATGGATTGTCGCATCGCATCAACTGGGCGCGGCTCTTGCCGCGTTTGGAGCAGGCTCCATACGCACGGCGTTTGGCGATTATCGCGGCGCGTTCTGGATTTCAGGAACGATCTGTTTCCTGACCGGCTTTGCATTTCTATTCGCCAGGAAAGCACTGGGGACAAAGCTTCCGGGGATGGAGGGTTCGGCCCTCCTGTCGCCAGCACCCGCGGATTGAAGGAAATTCCAAGAGGAGAGAATATGCCACTGGTTCGCATCGATTTAGCTGAGGGAAAGACGGCGGAGTACCGGGCACAGGTTGGAGAGATCGTGTATCGCGCGATGCTCGCGGAACTCAACGTGCCGAAAGATGATCGCTTCCAGATCATTACCGAACACGCTCGCGCCGGATTGAGCTATGACCGGGATTATCTTGGCGTTCACCGCACGGATGACTGTATTTTCTTCCAGATCACGCTGAATGGCGGCCGGTCGGTTGAATTGAAGCAGCGCTTCTACAAGGCAGTGGCGGACGGCTTGTACAACGAACTAAAGGTGCGCCGCGAAGATGTCTTCATCAGCCTTGTGGAGGTGAATAAGGAAGATTGGTCGTTCGGAAACGGCGAGGCGCAGTACGTTCCGAAGCCGCAATGAGTATCCGGTTGCCGGATCAGCGCACGGCGAACAACTGCAGCATGGCGGGAAGATAGTCGCGGCTGGCGGAGCGGTAGTACCACTCCATGGCGCGCGCGGGTTCTTCGGCGGCATCAAAGACGCTGCCGATCATGAACTCCGCCTCGGCGTGTCCGCTGACGGCGGCAACGGCGAGCGCTTCACACTCCTCCTCACTCATCTGGATGTTGGGAAAGCTGGTGAGAAAGCGGCAAAGCTCGCGCAGAGTCGCGCTCATGGTTCTCTGGGAATGTTCATCCACCACTGGCGAAGTTACGACTGGCATCCCACACTCCTTATGTGCGTATTCTGCCAAAGGCATAACGGCCGGGCAGTGACTTGGCTCCGCCTCCGGATGTTCGCCTTGTCACAAAATCTATCGGCAAGAATCAAGCGTTGCAGCAGCGCCATTTCACGGTATGAACCCGGAATTCTCAAAAGGCACTCGGTAAAAGAAAATTGGCGGCTCCGCGCCTGGCGGGCTTCGCGATAAACTGACGGCTGTGATCAACCGAATTGAATTCGCGCCTGAACGCGACGAGGAATTTTTCGCGGCGCTGCCGTCCTCGTCGGCGGTGTTTGTGTTGCGCGCGAAGATCGCGGGAGCCGAGCCTTACGTGAGCAAGACGGCAAACCTGCGCCGCCGTTTGCAGCGTCTGCTGGGTGCGGCCGAGGGACGCAGGCTCAGTTTGCGGGAGCGGGTTGCGACCGTGGAGTTTTGCGAGGTGGGCGGAGACTTCGAGGCAGGCTTCGCGCTCTACCGGCTGCTGCGCCGCGAGTTTCCGGAAAAGTACACGGAGCGGCTTCACCTGCGTCCGGCTCCGCTGGTGCATCTGTTGAGCGACAATCCGTATCCGCGGGTTGCGGTGACATCGCGCATCCGTTCGCTGCGCGCGACGGGCGCGTACTTTGGACCCTTCGCTACGCGGGCGGAGGCGGAGCAATACGCGAACGACTCGCTGGACTTCTTCCTGCTGCGGCGCTGCACGGAGGAGTTGGCTCCGGACCCGAAGTTTCCGGGCTGCGTTTATTCGGAGATGAAGATGTGTCTTGCGCCCTGCTTCAAGGGGTGCAGCGACGAGCGCTATGCGGAAGAGTCGGCGCGGGTGGAGCGATATTTTGAGAGCGCCGGACACTCGCTGCTGGTGGAGATCAGCCGGGCGCGCGACGAATCCAGCGAACGACTGGAGTTTGAAGCCGCAGCTGCGGCGCACACGCGGCTGGAAAAGCTGAAATCGGTACAGGGGCGGATCGCCGAGATTGTGCATCGCATCGACCGTCTGAACGGAATCCTGCTGCAACCTTCGCACCTGCCCGGCCACATCGCGCTCTTCCGCATTGCCGGAGGAATGCTGCACCAGCCTATCGCCTTTGACGTAAGCGGGCGCGGGCTGAAGCCCGAGGCGAAGCCTCCGGAGAGCGAAGCCGCGCACAACGCAAAGCCGCAAAGCGCGCCGACGCAGAGCATGGAAGCCCGCATCAAGGAATTGCTCGGCGCGGCAGAACCTGTCGTCCCGCGAAGCGCACAGGAATGGATGGAGCACCTGGCGCTGCTGAAGCGCTGGTACTATCGCACGAATAAGGTCGGCGAAATTTTCTTTGAGGACGACCACGGCCTGCTGCCAATGCGACGGGTGGTGCGGGCGGTAGGGCGGGTCTTCAAGGGAGAAAAGCCTGCGGGAGACCTCAGCGAAACTGCGGGTGACTACTGGACGTTTCGTGCAAGAGAAGCGGGACTGTGAATGCAATCGTGGGGCGTCATCCTGGTCCGAGACTCTCGTGATTCTGGATGGTGAGTGAAAAGGGCTGTTATCGTTGACAATCTTGGAACTTACCCCGCCGGTGGGAGAGATGACGTGAAACTAAAAAGCGCTACGAGCGAGACAGCGTCAGATAAAGAAGCGTCGCAGAAAGGCCGTGAGTTATTCTATGGCATCCACTGCCGAAAGAACTTTCGAAAGGCGTTTTCCTTACTTGCTCAGGCCGCGAATGCAGGATTTGTGCACAGCCAGAATCTTGTTGGGTATTGCTACGCTGAAGGGTTAGGGGTGGAGAAGGATCCAAGAATGGCTCTCTATTGGTTCCGTGCTGCCGCAAATGGCAAGCACATAGAGGCACCCTTCAACCTGGGGTTGGCTTATGAATATGGAGCGGGAACTAGGGTCAACCTAGAAAAGGCCTTCGACTTCTATAAGCAAGCTGCGCGTCTGGGAAACACTGCTGCACAATGCAATCTAGGCGTCGCTTTCCTCGAAGGGCGTGGCACCGCACAAAACGTGCAGCGGGGGATGTACTGGCTTCATAGGGCCGCGCAGGGCGGCGATCTACGAGCACAATACAATTTGGGGATGGCGTACCGGGAGAGAGCCAGAACTCCTGAAAATCGTCAACACGCAACGTTATGGCTAGCGAAGGCTGCAAGGAAGGGACATAAGCGAGCAATCAAGGCCTTGGCGCAACTGAGGAAAGAGCGAAAGAACCCAATTCCCGCGTCGCCAACTCGAAAGTGATCCGCAAAGTGAAAATACCAGGCGGATAATCGCCGAGTATTCAACAACCCTGATCCAAATTTCTCTTCCGTCCCTCGGGCGACGGTTTTGCCAAGCTCACAGCGCCGTCTTCTCTTTGTGGAAGACCATGCGGATGCCGTCGCGCCAGCGCTCGTCGAGGCCGATCAGTTTCCATTCCAACTCAGGCGAAAAGTAACGCAGCATGGTTGCCGTGGAAGGATGCACGTGCAGAGCGGGCGCGGCGAGGATGAGAATCGGATCGCGTTCGGAGAGAATGCGTCCCGGAAAGTAGCCGGATCTTTGGAACTCACCGCGACGCTGGTGCCAGCGCACGCGTGCCCAGTAGTCGAGGCCCTGCACGGGAAGATGGAAGTCCTCGGCGGCCTTCAGTTCAATGACGGCGAGGCGGCCCTCGCGGGTGATGCCGAGCAGGTCGATGACGGCGCGGTCGCTGGCGGCAAAGGCGGGAACCTGCGCATAGAGCATGGTGGGGTCGAGGCGTGAATCGAGCAGGGTGACGTCGCGCTCGACGATGGATTGCAGCCAGCGCTCGGGTTGCAGACGATAGAACGGATGGTTGTGATCACGTCCGCCGCGCTTGAGCATGACACGCTCGATCAACCTCCGCAGCAGCGGCGCGGTTTCCTCGTTCCACTCGTACTCGGCGGGAGCCGCGCCGAAGACGATGCGCTCACCGACACGGAAATGACGGTCAGGCTCAATGGTGGCGCGCGCGAACTCCAGCCCATGGAAGCGGAAACTGACGGCGGAGGCGCTTTGGGCGACGGTCTCGGCGTTGGGGCAGAGGGCCTTCATGCGTTCGATGGAGCGGGCAAAACGCTCGAGGGCCTGCTCGCGGTTGAAGCACTGCACCAGGCGGGTGCTGACGTTCAACTCGGTTGCGAGGTCGAGCTCGGCGGCTTCGCCGGTATGCTCATCGAGCGAAAAGATACGCCACTGCGCGGCCTCGCCGTTGAGATGTGACATGCGCAACTGCGCGGTGCGGGCGCGGCCTTCTGGAACGAAGAGCGCCAGCGAGCCGGTATGCGACTTGGCGGCAAGATGCTCGCGGCAGTAGTCAAGCCAGAGAACGGCGACGGCAACGGAGTTATCGATGGTGCCCTGGGATTCGCCATCACCGCAGCCGACCAGGGCGATGCGCTCCTGCCCACGCCGCAGCAGGCCGCGGGCGCAGACCGCTCCGAAGGAATGTTCAAGGTCGGCGGAGGTGGTGAGACGGTCGAGCGTCCAGCCGGGGAAGAGTTGGGAGACGGCGCGCTCGAGCGAACGCTGATAGGCGGAGCGCATGGCCTTCAGGGCGGAGGGAGAGCGGCGCTCAGCCTTGGCGCAGATTTCCAGGCGCGAGGGTTTAGGTCGCCCGAAGCGAAGAACCGAGAGTTTCAGAATTCCGTTCTTGACCTCGGCGCTGGTGGCGCGGCGGACAATGTTGCGCTCTTCCGACCAGATTTGCAGCAGGCAGCGGTCGCGCTCGGGTGCGGCGGAGTAGTGCGCGGCGGAGAAGTCGAAGAGCATCCGGCCATCTTCCACCACGACCGCGCTAGGATTCTCGCTGATATAGCCGGAGACGAGATCTGAAATTTCTTCCGGAGTCTGTGCGGCGCTCACGAGCTAATCCTTCGCCTCCGGCTTTGCATCCGGTTTCGGATTCGCTTCCGGCTTCAAGGAAACGTCGTCGAACTCAACGTCGGCTGGCACGGCAAAGCGCTCGCTCTGGCGTCCCCATCGGCGGAAGCTGGGCGGCTCGAAGTGTACGCGCAGTTTATAGACTTCCTTGCGCGGAATGCGGGCACTGCGTCCGTAGTGGCTGAGCCATTGGTGCCAGGTGAGCGGCAATTCGCCGGGGCCATAGAGTTTGCCGTCGGCGGCGATGAGGTTGGCTTGCGGCTTGAGGCCGGGAATGAAGCGGCCAGAGTGCGAATCACGGGGCAGGACGACGACGCGAACGCTGTCCTTCCCACTCAGGTCGACCATCTTCTTGAGGTGGAGTTTGGCTCCGGGAAGCGGCATGACCAGTCCGGAGAAATCCAACGCGTAGCCGACAAAATAATCACCGAAAGGCCGCTCAGATCCAGAGAGGGACTGCTTCCAGAGAGCGGTGATGGCAGCGCTGAGCGCGGCATTGGCGGGCTTGAGCAGATCCGCTTCATAGGCAAAGGACGTGTCGCTGGCGAGGCTCATTGCGGCGACGGTATCCTGTGAAATCTGTACCGGAGGAAACTCGGTGTTGATCGCGTGCGCGAAATGCTCACTGACGGCAAAGACATGATGCGGTTGCAAGGCATCGACGGAGACGCGCAAGGTGTAGCTGCTGTCGGTGTCCATGGGAATGTTGCCGCCGTAGGCGTTGATCAGCGGATACCAGCCAAAGTCAGCGGGCACGGATTGCTCATTGCCGTTGGCATCCACAAGCGTGGCACGCACGCTGAGACCGGGCGCCAGCCTGCCGTCGGCGAGATCCAGAATAAAGATGCGGAGGTGGACGTTGCCGTCAGGAGCGTCATGCCATGCCAGCTTGCCGCCGCCCGCTTTGTCCCACCAGCCCTCGGCAGGCGTGATGGTGAAGGCGATGCGCAACTCTCCGGCGCGCGTGTCACCCTTGAGCGGCCCGGAGTTCGCGAGTACCCAGTCCACAATCGCAGTGTCGGCTTTTCCCTGCTGCTGCGCCAGCCGCAATAACTCCGCTTCCCCGCCCTTCGCCTGCCCCGCATCTGTCACCTTGACGGGGGTCGTCGCGCTGGCCGTGGCGGGGGGTGGAGTGGCTGCGGGCGCGGGCTGCTGCCCAAAGGCGAATGGCATACAAAGCGTCATCCAAATGGCAACGGAGAGAGCAGAAAGGCCGCGGTGAAGGCGGGCAGAAGCAGTTCTTTGCGACAAACCATCCTCCGGCGATTTGAGGTACATCCGCGAATCCGTGGCCCGGCACTCGGGCGATCCGCAGGAACAGCACTGCTGCCACACACTCTACAGCAATTCGGCGTGCAGGTTCACTCTTCCAGGGAATTCAACGCCGCGAAGAGCCGCACCGCCGAACCCTCCACGGGCAACGCGCGCAGCAATTGCTCCACGCTCCGGCGCAATAACGGATGCTCAACGTCCGGCGCAATTTCCGCCAGAGGCAGCAAAACGAAGCGGCGCAAATGCATCGCCGGGTGCGGCACGGTAAGCGACGGGGAGTGAATCACGCGGCTGCCGTACAGCACGATATCAAGGTCAATGACGCGAGGCCCCTTGGGAATAAAGTCAGTGGAATTGCGGCGGCGGCCCATCTCGCTCTCGATGGCCATGAGGCGCTCAAGCAGGAGTTCGGGAGCGTCCACGGAGTGTGCGCTGCCGTGTGATTTTGCTTCTTCCACGCGCAGGGCAACCACGGCATTCACAAACCAAGGCTGTGCCGTGAACTCGACGGGCTCGCTTTCATAAGCATGGGAGAGCGCGGTGATGGTGGCAAATTCGCGCAGGCGGGCGACGGCCTGCCGCAGGTTTGCGAGCCGGTCGCCGAGGTTCGAACCCAGGGAAAGAAAGACTTGCTCCATATTCACCGTGAGCTTTCGATAAAATATTTTCCCGCTTCATTGTAGCTGGAAGGCGCAAAAACACTGGGCCAAAACGCCACAATAGATAGTATGGATTCGGAGAGGAATCCGGCAATACACAATCCATTGGGTAGCCCTGCGTCCGCAAAGCACCCATGAATACAGCATGAAAACAGCAGCCCTGTGGAAAAACCCGCATAAAATCAGGCGAAAATGCTTGTCGCCCACAAAATCACTGAGTTAATATGAGCGGGATCGAGGCGCTGCGTGCGCTTCATCTTCAAGGAGGAATACAAAAATGGCTGCAGGCTTGACCAAGACCGCTCTTGTTCGTCTTCTGGCAGAGAAGCTGGAAACCAGCAACAAAACCGCTGCACTGTTCCTGACCACACTGGCGGAGATCGCCGTGAAGGAAACGAAGAAGAACGACGTATTCGTTCTTCCCGGCCTCGGCCGTCTGAAGAAGTCGGCTCGCAAGGCCCGCATCGGTCGCAACCCGCAGACCGGCGACCCCATCAAGATCCCTGCCAAGACCGTTGTGAAGTTCTACGTCGGCAAGGCTGTGAAGGACGCAATCGCTCCGGCGAAAAAAGCGAAGTAGTTTCTGTCTTCTGTTGTGAAGGCCGGTCCCTTGCGGGCCGGCTTTTTTCATCCGCGGAAATACCAAGGCGAGACGCGCTACAGAACGACGATGGTGATGCCGCGATTGGCGCGTCCGAAGTCGCGATCTTCCTTGATCGACTTGTCGCGCTTCACCAGCGCCCAACTTGCCTCGTTCGAAAGACGGAAATCTTCCCCCGGAATGAAGTCTGCAATGTAGCCGTTTCGCTTGAAGCGGTCGAGCGCCATCCACACCTCCTCGCGCAATCGTCCCCCCACGCCGCTGGAGCCATATCCGTGAATCAGCTTGAGGATCGGCGAGCCATTGGCGCGAGCTGATGCCAGGGCGCGGTCCAACCGTAGGAGTCCGACATTCACGGTTGGGTGGCCTTCTTCGAGATTGACGATACGGAGCACGGCCTCATCCTAGCTGTTTGCCGCTGGAAAGTAGCCGGCAGGAGGGTCGCGGAAGGCTGGCGAACTCTCATAAACAGTTGACAACTTATCTATCTGGTTCATAAATATAGCACTTTGCTTTGTTCTACAGTGCGCCAGCGTGACCCAAAACAGATTTGACAATATAGCGCTCATATTACATGATTCTTTCGTGCTGATATTGCGTCAAAGTCTGTATGAGGCAGCCAAACGCTATGAGCGTGGCCAGCCTCTGGCTGGCATCCAAAAAGAGGGGAACGCCGGACTAGAATTGATCCGCCTCGCTCCAGCTACTGAATGGAGTAGCTGGGCCGAGCGGAATGAGGAGCAATCATTATGGCAATCCGTTGGGATCGGTTAACCGTCAAGGCGCAGGAGGCGATGCAGCGCGCCAGTGAGCTGGCGAGCGAACACGGCAATTCCGAGGTGGTTCCGCTGCACCTGCTGGCAGCGCTGCTGGAGGATCGCGAGGGGATTGTTGTGCCTCTGCTGGCGCGCGCCGGAGCGCAGGCCGCGGCCTTGCATGCGCAGGTGCAGCGCGAGATTGGCGGCCTGCCGAAACTTGCCAAAGCGGCGGCGCAACCGTCTCTTGCGGATGCGACTACGGAGCTGCTTGACCTTGCGTTCAAGGCAGCAGCGGATTTCAAGGATGAGTATGTCTCCACCGAACATCTGCTGCTCGGATTGATCGGACTAAAGGGTGACTCCGCGCAGAAGCTTTTGAGCGGGCTCGGGGTCACGCATGACACGCTGCTGAAGGCGCTCACGGCCGTGCGCGGCAATCAGACGGTGACCGATCAGAATCCCGAGTCGAAGTACCAGGCGCTGGAGCGCTATGCGCGCGACCTGACGGAGCTGGCGCGCCGGGGCAAGCTCGATCCGGTGATTGGGCGCGACGAAGAGATCCGGCGCACCATTCAAGTGCTGTCGCGGCGGACAAAGAATAATCCCGTGCTGATTGGCGAGCCGGGCGTGGGCAAGACGGCGATTGTCGAAGGCCTTGCGCAACGCATTGTGCTGGGCGACGTGCCGGAGCAGCTCAAGAACAAGCGAGTGGTCTCGCTCGACCTGGGAGCGATGGTTGCTGGGGCGAAGTATCGCGGCGAATTTGAAGACCGCCTGAAGGCCGTTCTCAAGGACATTGAGGAAAGCGCGGGGACGATCATCCTGTTTATTGACGAGCTGCATACGCTGGTGGGCGCAGGCGCGGCTGAAGGCGCAATGGATGCCAGCAACATGCTGAAACCAGCGCTGGCTCGCGGCGAGTTGCGCGCAATCGGCGCTACCACTCTGAATGAGTATCGCAAGTACATCGAAAAAGATGCGGCTTTCGAACGCCGCTTCCAGATTGTGTACGTGGGCGAGCCCTCAGTCGAGGATACGATTGCGATTCTGCGCGGCCTCAAGGAGAAGTACGAGGTTCACCACGGCGTGCGCATCAAGGACTCGGCGATTGTCTCGGCAGCCGTATTGTCGCACCGCTACATCAGCGACCGCTTTTTGCCGGACAAGGCAATTGACCTGGTCGATGAGGCGGCGGCGTCGCTGCGCATTCAGATCGACTCGATGCCGACGGAGATTGACCAGCTTCAACGGCGCGCCACGAACCTGGAGATCGAGCGGCAGGCGTTGAAGAAAGAGAGTGATACGAACTCGAAAGAGCGGCTCACCATCGTGGAGCGCGAGCTGGCCGAGGTTCGCGAGCAGGCCAATGCGCTGAAGGCGCGCTGGCGCGCGGAGAAAGACAGCATCGCAGAGGTTCGTAAACTCAAGGAATCGATTGAGCAGCTCAAGCTGCAACAGCAGGAAGCGGCACGGCGCGGCGAGTACGAGCGTGCCTCGCGGCTGCAATACGATGAGCTGCCCAAGGCGGAACAAAAGCTGGCGGAGCTGACGGCAAAGGCCGGGGAAAACCAGTCGCGCATGTTGAAGGAAGAGGTGGACGAAGAAGACGTCGCCCGCATCGTGAGCCGCTGGACGGGCATTCCGGTCTCGAAGATGCTGGAAGGCGAGGTAAAGAAGCTGGTGCACATGGAGTCGCGCCTGCGGCAGCGGGTGCTTGGGCAGGACGAGGCGCTGGAAAAAGTCTCCAACGCAATCCGGCGTTCACGCGCGGGGTTGAGCGATCCGCGGCGTCCGATTGGCTCGTTCATCTTCCTTGGCCCCACGGGCGTCGGCAAGACGGAGCTGGCGAGGGCTCTGGCGGAGTTCCTCTTTGACGACGAGCACGCCATGGTGCGTATCGACATGAGTGAATATATGGAAAAGCACTCGGTCTCGCGGCTGATCGGCGCGCCTCCGGGATACGTGGGCTACGAAGAAGGAGGCCAGCTCACGGAAGCCGTGCGGCGGCGTCCTTACTCGGTGCTGCTCTTCGATGAGATTGAAAAAGCAAATCCGGATGTCTTCAACGTCTTCCTCCAGATCATGGACGATGGTCGGCTGACGGACGGCAAAGGACGTGTGGTGGACTTCAAGAACACGATCCTCATCATGACCTCGAACATCGGCTCGCTCTCGCTTTCCGGAGACCTGAGTGTGCCGGAGCGCTTTGCGCGGGCCAGCGAGCAGGTGATGACCGCGCTGCGCGCTCACTTCAAGCCGGAATTCCTTAACCGCATTGACGATATCGTGGTCTTCCGTCCGCTTGGGACTGAGCAGCTCACGAAGATCGTGGATCTGCGTCTGGAGGATCTGAAGGCGCTGCTGGTAGATCGCAAGGTAACACTGGAACTCAGTGACGCCGCCAAGCACACGTTATTCACCAGCGGATACGATCCGGCCTATGGTGCGCGACCGTTGAAGCGGGCCATCCAGCGCATGATTCAAGATCCGCTGGCGATGAAGATCCTCGACGGAGAGGTGCTGCACGGCGATCACGTTGTCGTCGATTCCAAGGACGGCAAGTTGACCTTCGAAGTGCAGCGGAAGCCAACGCAACCAGCCCCGGAGCCGGAAGAGGTTCCGCAGCCTGCGTAATCCCGGCTGGGAAGAACGCGAACGCCTCGGGATGCTCCGGGGCGTTTTTCATTGCGGAATAAGGAGATGCTGAATTAAAACTTTGAATTGCGCGTCCGATGGCTTAGATTGTGGACGTTGCACCTGTATTCATGAACGCTCGCATTTGAGACTGAAATCTTGAAGGAATGGACACCGTGCATATGACCGCAACCTGCATTACTGCACCTCAGATTGAGTCCGCCGTGCATCGCTACTGGGACGTGTTGATGAAAAAGGCCGCTGGAGAGATGGCCAAGTTTTATTCTTACGACTCGACCGTATTCAATCCGTTCTCGCAGCGCGCGGAGCCGGGACGCGTTTCGGCCACACGCAAAGAGCGGGAGTACTTCACTGCGAACACCACCTTCCGTGCGGAAGTCACCGGAGCCATCGAGGTGCAAATGCTGGCCGACAACATCGCGGTGGCCACTTATACCTTCCGCTGGCAGGCCAGCAACATGGAGCAGGAAGTCCTCGGCAAGAGATTCGACAAGGCGGTTCGCGATGGCCGCGCCACGCAGGTCTTCAAGCTCTCCGCAGAGGGCGAGTTGCACATTGTGAACGAGCACCTCTCGGACATCTGGCGCGACACGCAGAAATGATCGCAGGAATCAGTCCGCGCTCATAAGCACGTAGAGCGCGGCCGTGCGAAGCACAATCAGCGCGCCCCAGAGCGCAATTCCAGAAACTCTCAAGTCCACTACGGCCGCGGAGATACCCGGCACAGTGGGCAGCAGCCCCATGGCCAGCAGAAAGACGGCGAGCCATCGCGCCCACTTCCACTGCCGCCACAATCCCAATGCTGCCACGCCATGGATGAGCGCCGAGAGCAGGTAGGCAAGCCATCCGCGCGTTGCAACCTCCTCGCCGACGATCCACGATCCGGAGTTGAATGGCAGCACGGCGGCGGCGATGCAGGCGGCATAACCCGCCGCGAGCAGGCCAAAGGCCGCGATCAGCAGCGCAACAGAATGCAATCCAAGCGCGATGCTTCGCGGCCTTTCCAACTCCGGCTCCTCCGGATTCAACGGACGCAAGTTAAGCGAGATCAAACAACAGCACCTCGGTCTCTTCCGTAGCCTCCAACGTGAGCTTGCCTTCATTACTGATGCCCGCTCCGTCTCCCTGTCTGAGAACGGCTCCGTTGAGCGTGGCAGCACCCTTGGCAACTTGCAGCCATGCGTAGCGGCCCTCGGCCAGGGTGATGGGCAGACTCTCACCGGCTACGAGCTTGGTCACCAGCAGCTTGGCGTCGGAGTTGATCTTCACCGAGCCCTGCTCTCCGGTGGGCGAGGCGATCAGCCGCCACTGTTTGCGCTTCTCCTCATCGGGAAACGCCTTCTGCTCGTAGCTCGGCTCCACGTCCTGCTTGTCTTTGTCTGGAAAAATCCAGATCTGCAACAGGTGTACCGGCTGGGTGGGCGAGGGATTGAACTCGCTGTGCATGATTCCCTTTCCGGCGCTCATGCGCTGCCCGTCGCCGGGGCGGATGACTTCGCCCGTGCCGAGGCTGTCGCGATGCTCAAGTTCGCCGCTCAGAACGTAGGTGATGATCTCCATGTTCTCGTGCGGATGCATGCCGAAGCCGCGTCCGGCGGCGACCACGTCTTCATTGATGACCCTCAAGGCGCGGAAGTGATCGTGCTTCGGATCGCGGTAATCGGCAAACGAAAAGGTGTGATAGGTGTTGAGCCATCCGTGGTCGAAGTGTCCCCGCTGGTTGGCTTCGCGAACTGTGATCATGGTTACCTCCTGGCCGCGTTCTCAGCGGCCTCTAAAGGAATAGATGTTGCAACAGATAATAACGATTCAAACAACACCCCGCGCAACTTGAACCGCCCCCAGTGCGTCTGAAATGGCAGGGAGAATTCATTGCCATGGCAACAACCAAGCGGAGCGCAGTGGTTGGCAAGACCGCTGCAAAGAAGAAAACAAGCACCGCGCGAAAATACAGTCCCGCCGCCAGCGCTTATGTGGAAGAAGAGATGAAGGAGATGAAGCAGGGGACGCTCAAGAGCGGGCGCAACGGAAAGACGGTTCACAATCCGAAGCAGGCGATTGCAATCGGCCTCTCAGAGGCGCGAAAGGCGGGCAAGAAGGTTCCGGCAGCGCCACGCCGCAAAGCCTCCTGACTTGAGCCGGAGTGGCGGAAATGAAGAGGCCCGCGCTGTGGACGCGGGCCTCGGCTTGCAATTTTATCCAGCTACTTGCTGTCGCTGCTGCTTGTTGTGTTGCTGCTGGATTCGCCGCTTGATCCTGCGCTTGAGCTGCCGCCCGAAGGGCTACTGGAATCGCTGCTGCTGGAGCTTTTCTCTCCGCTGCCGGCACTCGACGCGGAACTTTCGCTTGCGCTGCCTCCGGTGCTGCTGTCCGTGCTGGCCGGGGCGCTCGCGGGGGCGCTGTCTGATTTCGCGGATGCCGCGTAGGCGGCTTTGTTGCCCTTGCTGGCGTAATCGGTCACGTACCAGCCCGAGCCTTTGAACTGCACGGCGGGAGCGGAGATCATCTGCTCGATTGTCTCTTTGCCGCACTTCGGGCAGGTTGTCAGCGGAGCGTCAGAGAACTTTACGATGCGCTCAAACTGATGACCGCAGGCACTGCATAGATACTCGTATAAAGGCATGATTCCTTCGGATATTCGCCGCCGCGAGTGGCTGGCGCGGCGTTCTATTTCGAACTCACTACTTTGATTCTAGGTTCCTCGGGCGATACGGTCAATTCTGAGGCTTGCGCCGGTGTTACACTTCGCGCGGGAGAAGAACCATGCCTGCAAGTCAACCTTCGCTGTACCTGGTCGGCACGCCGATCGGCAACCTGGAGGATATTTCCCTGCGCGCGCTGCGCATCCTCAAGGAGGTCGATCTGATCGCCTGCGAGGATACGCGGCAGACGGCGAAGCTGCTCAACCACTACGGCATCGCGACCCGCACCATCAGCTACCACCAGCACAACGAACTGACGCGCTCGGCCGAACTGATCATGCACCTCGAACAGGGCCACTCCATCGCCCTGGTCACCGATGCCGGAATGCCCGGCGTCAGCGATCCCGGCTTTCGCCTGGTGTCCCTGGCCGTGCGCCACAAGATTCCCGTGGTGCCCATTCCCGGAGCCTCGGCCTTCCTCTGTGCGCTGGTGGCCAGCGGCCTGCCCACGGACGCCTTTGTCTTCCGTGGCTTTCTGCCCACCAAGCTGGGCCAGCGGCGCAAACTGCTGGAGGAAATTCAGCACTCGCCGCGCACGCAGATCTTCTACGAAGCGCCGCACCGCCTGCTCGGCACGCTGGAGGACATCGTCGAGGTTCTTGGAGCGCATCGCCATGTGGTGGTCGCCCGCGAGGTCACAAAAATCTACGAGGAATTTGTGCGCGCCACCGCTGCCGAGGTCTTTGAGAGCTTCAAGAAGCGCGATGAAGTCCGCGGCGAGATAACCCTGCTCATTGGACGCGGCGAGGAGCAGCACGGCCTCCCCGTGGTGACCCAGAAAAATGCCCGCACCCGCGTCCGCGAATTGATGAAGGCCGAAGAGATCGACGAAAAAGAAGCGATGAAGCGCGTCGCAAAAGAGATGGGAATCAGCAAGAGCGACGTGTACCGGGAATTGCAGAAGGACGGGAAGCGGTAGGGGGGCGAAGCGCCACGCCAGCCCTTGCAGCCTGAAGTGCGATCTTCTTGCCATCCCGGGGGCAGACGGAATTAATATGCGCGATTCGACCGCACAGATTCTTTACATATTTCTCTCTTTCGTCCGGAGGAACAATTCCAAGTTCAAGACGGTGAATTGCTGCCCGAAGTTCACTCATCTTTTGATGCGTGGCTCGAACTTCTTCTTTTCCGAGCCTAGTCCCTGCGATCTTCTTTTCGCTTTGAGAACCGAATATCTTCACTTTTTTTCGGGACACTTTTAAGCCGTTCTTAGCGAGAACGCTTCTGACGACCTCTATCATCTGCCGTGCTTCCTCACCGGCAAAGAAAAGGTCATCGACCCAAACGGATACAGTAAGCCCTTGACGTTTGCTTGCAAGACAGACTGGAGCGTAGATCGATGCTAGAAATATGTTCGCCAGGGCGGGGCTCGTTGGTGCCCCTTGCGGCAAATGCCGACCATTGGTAGTTAACTTTGTCAGCAAGTTTGCAACAGATGGACGACATCCCAGTACCTCGCACCAGACCTTGTACACCTTGTCGTTGGATACACTTGGATAATAGGAACTGATGTCCAAACTAACGACGGTCGCATTCTGATGCTTGAGATGGGCCTTTGAGTTTTGGGTCAAGGTGCGCCCTGACACCGCACCGAACAAATAGTCTGGAAGTTCGAAGAGATTGAGAATGCGGCGGAGTATCTTTCGTTGTATATCTTTAAGCCTTTTTGCGGGATTCTCAATCTTTCGATGCTTTACAGGCTGCGCCATTTCCGCTAGGCGGCGCTTTCCCGGATAAGGGTGTTGCTTCTTCGGTTCATCGCGTTGCTTATAGAGTTCGCTACGGGCGAGTGCGAGCGAGCGCAGCTCCTGCCTGTTTACCCCGAGCAGAAACTCCAACTCTCTTAGAGTTCTTACTAGTCGCTGCGGCTGTTCTAGATTCATCACCATTCTTGCTGTGCTCGAGTAATAGCTCCGTTAGGCTCTTCGCGAGTTCATTAACCTGCTCAACTGCGATCCTGTCAGAGTCTTTCTTTTCAGTAGCGAGCAGGGTCAGTAGGTGGAACGGCATACCCAGTGCAGAAGAGATACTCTCAAGAGTTTCTAAGGTAGGTTGCCTCTTCTCAGATTCGATCAACGATAGATAGCTCCGATCCAAGTCGGCGCTTTCAGCAAGCTTGCTTTGCGAAATGTCTGCGATGGACCGGGCAATCCGAACTGCCTTCCCGTAGTTCATTCTTGATACCTCGGTAAACAATGGGAATTCGCTCCCCCGTTGAGACAACGTCTTCACCTAGATTCGGAGTGAATTCAGAACGTTAGAAGTTGGGTTGCAATCTCGTCGACCAAACGATAAATCTCACGTTGGCTTGGACTGGGTTGCTTCTTCATCCTCTTTAGTTCACGAATCCATACCGTAATCATCCTCCGTTGTCCCGACTCCAGTTCGTTGGACAAATCTCCTTGCATCACTTTGAGGCGTTGGATGCAGGAGTCAAGGCACTTTGCATGTTGCATAAATTTCCTCCTTACCGGCACAAGCCGGGTGCGTGTCGACATGGCCAGAGGAGGCAACGGTGGAGTCCGGGGGAGCGATCTCGAACCGCGCGCTAAAGCGCGGTCTGGTGCGTTTGTCGGTCTGTCTGACTCGGGGCCGATGGCCCGCCTCAGCAGCCGTCAACACAGCGGGTTCAAAACCCCGCTAAGGGGTGATTTTCATCACCGCCTTCTGATGCTCTTGCGAGCGCCTGGAATGTCTTGTGCACAGAGGAATTCAAAGAGCCTTGAAACGTAGGCGGTATCGCCTACCCATACAGCAATTCAAGATTGCCATGAGGACGCTCTTTTTGTCAACACAAAATGTGACTATGGGAAACATTTACTAGAGCCCCTTACTCCTCGACGGCCTTCAGCAACTCCTGCGTGTACTCGTGCTTGGGCGCGCTGGTGATCTGCTCGGCATCGCCGATTTCGACGATCTTTCCCTGCCGCATCACCGCGATGCGCGTCGAGAGATAGCGCACCACGGGCATCGAGTGCGAGATGAACAGGTAGGTCAGCTTGAACTCTTTCTGCAATTTTTTCAGCAGGTTTACGATCTGCGCGGCCACGCTGACGTCGAGCGCGCTGACCGCTTCGTCGGCCACGATGAAGTGCGGACGCAGCGCCAGGGCGCGGGCGATTCCGATGCGCTGGCGCTGGCCGCCGCTGAATTCGTGCGGATAGCGTTGCAGGATGCTGACATCCAGGCCCACCGCGCCCATCAACTCGGCGGCGTGCTGGCGCAGGATCGGCTTGCCGAGTTCTTCGTGGATGGCAATCGGCTCAGTAACGATCTCTTCCACGGTCATGCGCGGGTCGAGCGAGCCGAAGGGGTCCTGGAAGATGATCTGCATCTTGCGCCGGGTATCGCGCAGGGGACGCGCGTCCATGGCGGTGATGTCAGCGCCGTCAAAGTACACCTTGCCGCTCGTTGGCTCGATCAGGCGCAGTAGCATCCGGCCCAGGGTGCTTTTGCCGCAGCCGGACTCGCCGACCAGCCCTAGGGTCTCGCCGCGCTCAATCGTGAAAGAGACGTCGTCCACGGCGCGGAGGCCGTTTCCCGTCGAGCGCCCAAAGGCGTCGCTCGTGTCGTAGATCTTCGTGAGATGTTCGGCTTGCACCAGCGCCATGATGAGCAGCCTACCACGCCGGAGGAGGCTTGATGGGCGCGGAAATTTAGCAAGACGGGCTATGCGGCAACTTCCGCGGGGCTGGAAGGCCTCCGCGTGCTAAAATTTTCCACAGCAAATCCTTGCGAGAGAACTGCTTGATAGAGCTAGCGCCATCCATTTTGTCGGCTGATTTTGCCCGCCTCGCCGAAGAGGTTGCGCCCGTGCTTGCCGCGGGAGCGACGGTTCTGCACGTTGATGTAATGGACGGGCACTTCGTCCCAAACATTACGATTGGCCCTCCGGTGGTGGCCGCGCTGCGCAAGCATGTGCAGGCGCCTCTGGACGTTCACCTGATGATCGAGAACGCGGACAACTACATTCCGGCCTTTGTGGACGCGGGTGCAAGCTGGATCAGCGTGCATCAGGAAGCCTGTGTGCATCTGGACCGCGTGGTGGAGCACATCCGCTCGCGCGGCGCGCTGGCCGGGGTGGTTCTCAATCCGGCGACGCCGGTTGCCACGCTCACCGATATTCTGGACGTGGTGGATTATGTGCTCATCATGTCGGTGAATCCGGGCTTTGGCGGGCAGAAATTCATCCGCCGCACGCTGGGCAAGATTCGCCATCTTGCGGAATTACGCGCGCAACGCAATCTCAGCTTCCGTATTGAGGTGGATGGCGGCATCGCTCTTGATACCATTACAGATGTGGTGCAGGCTGGCGCTGAGATTCTGGTTGCCGGCAATGCCGTCTTTGGCCGTGGTGACTCCGGCCACAATGTTCAACAGCTTTTGCAGGCCGCCCGTTCGGCCGCCTTGCAAAAGGCTTAACCGCTTCCTATCCAAGAGATCTACCGAGGTGTTTCCGGCATGTTTCGTCGCGTTCTCATCGCCCTGCTGCTGGCCGCAAGCTTGCTGACCGGTGTGGCCTGCACCAATAAGAAGGCCAACAACCCGTTGGCTCACATCAACTCCAAGCAGCCGGATAAAGTGCTCTTCGACCGTGCCATGGACGCGATGAAGGAGCATAAGTACGACGTGGCGCGCATGACCTTGCAGACGCTTATCAATACGTATCCGGACTCCGAATTCGTGGCGCGCGCCAAACTGACCGTGGGCGAGTCCTGGTATCAGGAAGGAACCACCGCGGCGCTGGCCCAGGCTGAGACGGAGTTCCGCGACTTCATCACGTTCTTCCCCAATATGGCGGAAGCCGCGGAAGCGCAACTGAAGATTGCCGACATTCACTTCCGGCAGATGGAAAAGCCGGACCGTGATTACGCCCACGCCCGCCGGGCCGAGGATGAGTACCGCCAGTTGCTGCTGCAATATCCGGACAGCAAACTGGCTGACACCGCGCGTGTGCGCCTGCTGCAAGTGCAGGAAGTTCTCGCTGAGCGCGAGTTCCGCATTGCGCGCTTCTACTATCTGCGCGGATCGATGATGGCTTCGATTGCACGGTCCAAAACGCTCACGGACACCTATCCTCTCTATAGCCACGCCGATGAAGCGCTCTACACCCTGGGGCAGGCCTATGAGCAGCAGGTGGACCGTACCCGCGCGGTGGCCGGACTCCCGGACGCGGTGAAACAGCGCCTGGCCAAGGGCTATCTGGACAATGCAGGCGAGGCGTACAGCAAAATTGTGACCCGCTACCCGGCGATGGCGCGCTACCAGGATGCACGAAAGCGTCTTGCGGCCATCGACCGTCCGGTTCCTACGCCAACGCCGGAGGCGATTGCCCTGAATAAAAAGGAAATGGCAAGCCGTACGGCAAGCACGCGTTACGAGCGCTTTGTGAATGACATCGGGAAGCGCCCGGATCTGAGTGCCGCCGTGAAGGTCGGCCAGCCCACCCTGGTTGATCCCAAGGAGACGGACGCGCCGAATCTGGTGCGCGAAATCAACGTCGTTGTGAAATCTGAGATGGAAGCCAGATCCGGCGCCGGCAAGGTTTCCGTGGAGACTGTCAATGCGGGCGGCAAGATTCCGGAGAATCAGCCGGTGCCGCGTTCCGCCGAAGCGGCGGTGAATCCCAGTGATGTTCCGGCAAAGGCCCCCGCGCAACTGAACGAGGCAGAGATATCCACCTCAGGCGATAAACCTGCTGATAAGGCTGCCGAATCTACGTCCACGACGGCGGACAAAGAGACTCCCAAGGATGCATCGTCGAGCCGCAAGGCGAAGAAGAAGCATCACTTCAAGCTTCCAATTCCCCTCTAGTTCCATGCCGTAAACGGCAAGTGGCCCCACCCTGAGGTAACTAAAGGGTGGGCTTACTTTTGCCCTGAAGTTCGCGAAATGGTTCACCTGCATTGACCTTGTCAGGCGAGTGCGCTAACGTGGCACATTAGTTGTTTCCCCCAGAATCTATCCACTCAGGAACCTCCACGTGGCCCTCACGATCCTGCTTGCTGACGACAGCGTACCCGCCCAGAACATGGGCAAGAAAATCCTTTGCGACGCCGGCTACGACGTGCTGACCGTTGGCAACGGTCTTGAGGCGCTTCGCAAGATCGCTGAAACCGTGCCCGACATTGCGATTCTGGACATCTTCATGCCCGGATACTCGGGCCTGGAACTCTGCCAGAAACTGCGCGCCAGCACCGCAACGGCCGCGCTCCCGGTGATCTTGACCGTGGGAAAGCTGGAGCCGTACCGCCCGGAAGATGGCGAGAGTGTCCACTCAAACGCGGTCATTGTGAAACCATTCGCCGCCGCCGAGTTGATCTCAGCCGTGCGCAGCCTGATCGGTGGGCCTCCCGCAGCCACGGAAGCCGTTACCCCGGCGCATGTTCAAGCGGCGACCGAGAGCGACCCGCTCCAGGACGCAACTGCAGGCTCCGCGGAGCCGGTGGCGTTCGATTCACCAGCATCCGGCTCCGGACAGATGGCCGGAGCGGTCGCTGAGGAACCGGCCGACGAGCCGTTGTTCTCCTTTGGCGAGTCTGCGGCGAATCAAATCGAACCTGCGCAGCCCATGGTGGAACAGAGCGTCTATGGCGCCGAGCCCCTTCTCTCCGACTTCGAATCCGGTGGAGCGGAGAGCCTGCGCTTTAATCCCGATGCGGAACGTACGCCGTTCAGCGCTTCGGCAACCGATCTTCTGTCTTCGGAGCCGCAGTCTCCGGCGGAGAGCGAAGAGTCTCCTTTCACGGAATTCGATCTTGAGTCTGCTCCGTCCGCGTATTCCGGTGCAGAGGAGCCAGTGATATCTGCCACAGAGGCTCCAATCTCGGCGGCCAACATCGCACAGGGAATTGCCGACTCGCCCCTTCCCGCTCCAGACCCTGTGATCATTCCAGAGGCGGGTGCTCCGGTTTCCGGCGATGCATCGGCCCAGGAGTCGAGCGTCTTTGAGATTGGTGAAAGTCCGGAGCAGATCATTACGGATGCACCTCTGGAGTTTCCCGTCGAGCCCATTCCTGCTCCCGCCGCAGAACTGCTTAGTCCAGAGCTGCTTAGCCCAGAGGAAGAAACGCGGCGGCAGGCATTTGAAGATCTCTTCAATGCAACCGAGCTGCCTCCCCTGGAGGAGCCGGTTGTTGCCGCAGAAGCTACCGGCCCCATTGTCGCCAGCGACATGCTTCCCAATATTGCAGGCCCCTCCCGGGAGCCTTTCGACGTTGTGCCGGACTCTGAGTTGGAGCCGCTGAACGATCGCGAAGAGCCTTCCGCCGTGAGCGCGGAACCAGATCCTTATCTGTTGGAGGAAGAGGAACCCAGAAACGCAGTGGGCGATATTCCTGACCGCGACGCGATGCTGGACGATGGGCTGGAGACGAACTGGCGAGGATCTGCTGCCGCCGTCGTCGAGCATCCAGCCGAAGAGCTACTGACGCCTTCCTTCGAGCAGTATCCGTTCGGGGTTGGCAGAGCAGCCGAGCCGGACGAGCTTTCACCGCTGACTGACGTCGCGCCTTCAACCGATAGCATTCCGGTTGAGGCCCAGGCTGTGGAACCAGAGCCGCTTCCGGCCTCTCCGGAGGTCGTGCCTTCCGAGGCGGAGCCACTCGCGGCTGAGCCGGTGCATGTTGAGCCATTGGAAACGCACCCATCTTTCGCCGGGCTGGCGGCACCGCTTCCCACGTTTGAGCACGTTGTCGAATCAGAGTTGGAACACGCGCCCGTAGCTTCCGAGCCGGTGCAGCACGAAGCGGAGCCCGAACCCGCTGCTGCAATTTCCGAGCCAGTGCAACCCGAGCCTGTTGCCACAGCTCCTGAACCAACGCCACTTGAGCCTGAACCGGAGCCGGTTGCCGCGGCTCATGAGGCGGTACAGCCCACGCCGGAAACGCATGCATCTCTGGCTGGATTGGCGGGAGTTGCGTCCGCAGCGGGAGTAGCGGCTGCCCTTCCCACCGTGGCGCACCTTGTGGAAGCCGTTGAATCAGAGTTAAAGCACGAGCTTGCACCCGCCGGGCCAGTGCTGCCCGAGCCTATTGCCGTGGCTCCTGAACCGGCGCAGCCGGAACCTGCACCGGAGCCTGTTGCTGCTGCACCCGAGCCGGTAATACCGGAGCCGCCAGCCGTCCAACCGGTGGTTGTTTCGCCGCCGAGTCCCGCGCCTGTGGCGGCGGAAACCATCTCACGTTCCAGCGAGGCCGAGCGCGTTCACCAGGCGGTGGAGCGCGTCTTCGACCGCTTCAAGCCCTTGCTGGTAGCGGCCATCGTGCGCGAACTGGCCCGGCACGATTAGAACAAGCCGATGCGAACAATAAGAGTGGGCACGGATGACTCCGTGCCCACTCTTTTGCATCCCTACAGAAACCTCGGTACTCAAGCAGCTTCGATTCGCATACTCAAATCCACCGCGCGCGCGGAGTGCGTCAGCGCGCCTACCGAGATGTAGTCCACGCCAGCCTCGGCATACTGCCGCACGTTTTCCAGCGTGATTCCGCCGGAAGATTCAATCTTCAAGGCGCGTGCCTCCTTGCGGATTCGCGCCACCGCCTCGCGGGTGTGCGCCGGTGTCATGTTGTCCAGCAGGATGGATTCTGCGCCGTACTTCAGCGCACCTTCCAGCTCCTGCATGTCGCGCACTTCCACCTCCACGGGTTGCTCACCTTTGCGGTTCGCCAGCGCGCGCTCAATGGCAATGCGCACGCCGCCTGCGAGATCAATGTGGTTGTTCTTCACCAGGATTCCATCGGAGAGATCCAGACGGTGGTTGAATCCGCCGCCGCAGCGCACCGCATATTTCTCCAACTGGCGCAGTCCCGGCACGGTTTTGCGCGTGTCCAGAATTCGCACGCCGGTGCCTTCCACGGCGTCGGCGTAGGCGCGCGCCGCAGTGGCAATCCCGCTGAGGTGCTGCAAGAGGTTCAGGATCAGCCGCTCGCAGCTCAGCAGGACGCGTGCGTTGTGCCGGATGGAAGCGACGGACTCGCCCCGGTGCAAGCGGACGCCATCGAAGATCTCCTGCGGGATGCTGACCTCGGGATAGGCGCGCGACTCGCCTTCTAAATCGGCAAAGACCTCAAAGATGCGCTGCACGGACGCGACGCCCGCCAGCACGCAATCCTGCTTGGCTAGGATGGTTGCCATCGCCTTCTGCTGCGGATCAATCGTTGCCAGCGTCGTCGCGTCGCGAGTGGCCTGATCCTCCAGCAATGCGTTGGAGAGGATGGCGGTAATCCTTCGGCTGCTCCAGTTCATCGTTCGTGCCCTTCCCTACTTTGCCGTGCCCAGTTCAGCGAGCCGCGCCTTGGCGTTTTGAATCAGCGATTCCAATTCAACCCGGCGGGTTCTCAGGCCTTCCACAACCTTCGCTGGAGCCTTGGCGAGGAAGCCCTCATTGCCGAGCTGGTTGCTGTTGCGTCCGAACTCCGCTTCCAGCTTCTCCAATTCCTTGGTGACGCGCGCGGTTTCCGCCGCAACGTCCACCTTCTGCTCGTACACCAGGCGCACTTCAAAGCGCGCGGTAGCCCGCGAGTTGGTGGCCTTGGCAAGCGATGTATCGACAAATGTCAATGTAGAGACATTGGCCAGCCGACCCAACGCAGCGGTGTTGCTTTCGATGATCGCGCGAATTTCGTCGTTCGCAAAGATCTCAATGGGCAACATCTCTTTCTGCGCCACCTTCAACTCGGCGCGAACGTTGCGCACGGAGACGATCAGGTCTTGCAGGATCGCCATGTCGCGCTCGGCGTCGGAATCAAGTTGTGTCGCGTCGGTTTCAGGAAAGGCAGCCAGCGCAATGGACTTCAGCGGGGGCCGTCCGTCGTAAACGGCGTGCCAGATCTCCTCGGTGATGAACGGCATGAACGGCGCAAGCATCCGCAGCGCGCCTTCAAAGACCCGCACCAGGTTGGAGAACGTAGCGCGCGCCTCGTCACGATCCGCCGAGAGCAGGCGTGGCTTCACCAGTTCCACGTACCAGTCGCAGTACTCTCCCCAGAAGAAGTGATAGACGACGTGCGCGGCCTCGTGGAAGCGGTACTCGCGCAGCGCCGACGAAACTTCGCCTGCCACGCGGTTGAAGCGCGAAAGAATCCAGCGGTCTTCAAGCGTCGCTGAGGCGAAACCTTTCAATCCAACTGCATCCTTGCCTTTGCTTTCGGCGGCGAATTCGCTCAGCGACCAGACGTTTTGCTCCGCCGCGCGATCCACGTTCATGAAGAGAAAGCGGGCCGCGTTCCAGATTTTGTTGGCGAAGGCGCGATAACTTTCCGTGCGGCTCTCGCTGAATGCAATGTCGGTGCCGGGCGCGGCCATGGCGGCCAGCGTGAAGCGCGCCGCGTCGGTGCCGAACTTCTCAATGACGCCGATGGGATCGACCACGTTGCCCTTGGTCTTGGACATCTTCTGGCGGTCGGCGTCGCGCACCAGCGCGTGAATGTAAACCTCGCGGAAGGGAACGATGTCGCGCTTGTCGGTCTTCTGCTCATCCATCAGGTGGCAGCCCAGCATGATCATGCGCGCCACCCAGAAGAAGAGAATGTCAAAGCCCGTCACCAGCGTGGATGTGGGATAGAAGGCGTCGCAATCTGCGGTCTTCTCCGGCCAACCCAAGGCGGAGAATGGCAGCAGGCCGGAGCTGAACCAGGTATCGAGCACGTCGGTATCCTGCTCGATCTGGTCGCTGCCGCAATGGGTGCAGTGCGTCGGATTGGTGCGCGCAACGGTGATCTCATGGCAGTTCGCGCAGTGCCATGCCGGAATGCGATGGCCCCACCAGAGCTGGCGTGAGATGCACCAGTCATGAATGTTTTCCATCCACTGCAAATAGATCGCCTTGTAATTTTCCGGCGTGAACTTGATGCGCCCGTCATTCACAACGTCTTGCGCCACCTGCGCCAGCGAGGGCCTTCCGTCCTTGGTCTTCTTGTTGACGGCGAGGAACCACTGGGTGGAGATGCGCGGCTCGACCGGGGTTTTACAGCGGTCGCACTTGCCGAGCGGCACAAGATAATCCTTCACGCTGACCAGCGCTCCGCTGGCTTCCAGATCGGCGATGACGCGCTCGCGCGCGGCGTACCGCTCAAGACCCGCGTAGGCTCCAGCGTTCGCGTTCATGTGCGCGGTCTCGTCCATGATCACCAGCTCTTCGAGTCCGTGACGCTTGCCGGCCTCAAAGTCATTGGGATCGTGCGCGGGCGTGACCTTGACGGCTCCAGTGCCGAATTCAGGCTGCGCAAGTTCGTCGAGAATGATAGGAATTTCACGTCCCACCAGCGGCAGTTTCACCTTCTTGCCGTGCAGATGCGTGTAGCGCTCGTCGCGCGGATTGACCGCAACGGCGGTGTCGCCGAGCATCGTCTCCGGACGCGTGGTGGCGACAACGATGGACTCGCCGGTCATGCCGACGACGGGATAACGAATCTCCCAGAGCTTGCCCTGGGTTTCTTCGTGAATGACTTCGAGATCGCTCAGTGCGGTCATGCAGCGCGGACACCAGTTGACGATGTAGGTGCCGCGATAGATGAGGCCCTCTTCCCAGAAGCGCACGAACGCTTCGCGCACGGCGCGGGAGAGATGCTCGTCCATGGTGAAGAATTCGCGCGACCAGTCGACGGAGTCGCCGAGGCGCTTCATCTGTTCGAGGATGTATCCGCCGTACTGCTCCTTCCATTGCCAGGTGCGCGCGATGAAGGCTTCGCGGCCAATGTCCTGGCGCTTCTTGCCCTCGCTGGCAAGCTGGCGCTCGACCATCATCTGCGTGGCGATGCCCGCGTGATCGGTGCCGGGGAGCCACATCGAATCCTTGCCTAACATGCGCTGCCAGCGGGCGAGAATGTCCATCTCGGTGTGGTTGAGCATATGTCCCATGTGCAGGCGGCCAGTGACGTTGGGCGGCGGCAGCAGGATGGAAAAGACGTTGGCGCCATCGCTGGGAGTAGCGGCATGGAAGAGGTTTTCACTGACCCAATACTCGGCCCAGCGCTTCTCAATCTCGGCGGGATCGTAAGCCTTCGACAATTCGTGCGGCATAAGACAGACAGTTCCTCTACGGTAGAAACTTCAAGTTTATCAGAGCGAATCGGGAGCGTTGCGAAGTGAGCCGGAGCTACGGCCCTGCACCGGGAGTAGTGCGATTTCCGGCAGACGATTGGCGAAATGGATAATCGTTGGGAAAGGCGTGTTGGCTAAGTGGTGAATGGTTGAGGCGAGTGCCGAACGATGTACCAGATAGTTAACTCTTGAAAACCAAGGATTAAGCAAATAGGTAATCGTTGGGCGCGGCGGGAGAGCCGGACAACCCCGCTCCGGTCGCAGCCATCTCCAAGGTTTGTCACTCACAGTTCGCGATAGGAGAAGTGTATGAAATTTGTTACGGCAGCTCTTGCGTCATGCCTGCTCATGACGTGTACGGCGTTCGCACAGGATTCGGCACCGGCCATGTCGTCAAAGACCGAGATGCACATGGGCGGCATGATGGTGGAGCAGCACCTGAAGGAGATGGAAGACAAGTGGGTAAAGGCCTCACTGGCTAGTGACGGCGACGCGCTGATCCCACTGCTCTCCGAAGACTTCATCAATATCAACTCGGACGGCTCGGTGCTGAACAAACGCGAGACCATGGAGCGGATGAAGAGATCGAAGATGGAGATCAGCGAACTGAGCGACGTGCAGGTCACGGCTCATGGCGACTCCGCAGTGGTCACCGGCGTATGGACCGGCAAAGGCACGGACAGCAAGGGCAAGGCCTTCGCGGGCAAAGAGCGCTGGGCAGATACCTGGGTGAAGAAGAACGGCAAGTGGCAGTGCGTGGCCTCGGCGTCGGCACCGATCGCGTAAGAACAACGGCAAGAGCAACCCAGAATTTGTAAGACCCACATTCGCTGCAGGAAGGCGGATGTGGGTATTTTATTCGATGGCTCGCTTCGGTGAGGGTACTCGTCCGGGCTTTTTCTTTGGTTTATCAGGATCGAAATCGGCAGGAAGTGCAGACATGGGAACAACCGCGGCAATGTCTTTGCCGTGCTTTGTGATCACAGTCGGTTCCTTAGCGAAGCAGGCACGGTTTACTATTTCTGCGAAGTCACGTCTGGCCGTACTAGCGCTAATCCGTTTCACGATTCACGATTGTACATTATGTGCAAAAAATACATATTGTAGATAATGTACAAATCGTACATACTACTTTTCGAACCAGGTACGGCATCCCCATAGAAGTCATCGTTCGGTACAATTAGTGTTTGTATTAACGATGGAGCAGGACCGATGCTAGGACGCACACTACCTGACTATGAAAAACCTCCTGTGGTGGAGACGGCGCTTGCTGTGCGCTTCGCCCCGATTGCAGGATGGAATGTCCTCCATTTTGGGAAGCTGTTGCAGGCTTACAAAGATTGGTATCCAAAACTGGAGTTGAAGCCGCCGGTCGGGAACATTGAAATTCAGATTAGTCCTCAAGTAGATTCATTTGACCTCCCGCTTCGACTCTGGCTTATTGACGCTTCGGATTCGCAATTGATACAGGTGCAGCATAATTTCTTCATGCGGAACTGGAGAAAAACAGCGTCTGTTACTGAATACGCGCACTACGAAGAGGTCAAGCCATTGTTTTCCCGTGACTGGAGCGTGTTCTGCGAGTTTCTGGACAACCAGAAACTTCCCCGCCCCGATGTGTGGCAGTGCGAAGTGACGTACATTAACCACGTAGAGCGCGGCAAGGAATGGGAGTCACCCCGAGATTTTCAACGGCTTTTCAAAATCTGGAAAGATACGAAGCTTGCAGAACCGCTCGAGTCGCCCGAAGCGGGATCATTCGTGGTTTCATATGCATTGGAAGGTGACAACCGACTTCAGTTTACTGGTCAACCTGCACTTCGCCGCACCGACGGTAAGGAAGTTTTTCAACTCATCATTACCGCGACTGGCAGGCCTGAGGATTCATCACTTACCAACTTGCTGTCCTGGCTGGATGAGGGACGCGCCGCGGTTGTGAATGGGTTTACTGCGTTCACTACTGACGAAGCTCAAAAAATCTGGAGGAGAATCTAGTGACCCCGATATTCGCCACGCAACCTGCGCTCGCGATCACTGATCTACACCATATCCAAGATGCTGCGACGCAAATGGAAGTAGTTGCCATCGCCGATAACGCTCCGTGGCTGTACAGCGCCTTGTTTCAATTGCGGAATTTGGAAGATTCCGGTCAAGACTACCCTGGGGTCGGTGATCTTCGGATAGCCCCAGAAACCTCACTAACTGTAAAGCAGTTATTGTCGAATTTGGCGGTGGGAAATCTTCCTACACCATCGCTCGAAGTTTTTTCCGGGGGTGGTGTAAGCCTCCTATGGAAGATGCACCCCCGTGAAGTGAAGTTTTCTATTTTCCCAAGCCGAGAAATTGTCTACGAGCAATACGTGGGCGAGGATATCTTCGAGGACGGAATTCTAGCCAACATCTCGGGCGGAACGCAGCGCCTTGCCTGGCTGTCGCAACCCTAAGCGTCCATGCCGCCGAGGGCAGATGACGTTGACGGTATCCACGATGATTGTCGGTTGATACGTGTCCTTGTTAAGGCGTCTTGGTTGCAGCTAGACAAGAATTCGGGCAATCTACGCCCGACTAGTGACTCCATACAAGATGGGAATTCTGAGGCTTCTTTCTTTATTGAGGGGGAGGTGCATATAGAGGAAATCCAGGGTCTGTTTCCCGGCAGGCGCTTGGTAATCATTCCTGCTGCAATCTTGCGAGAAGCGGGATTCTGGATTGAGCGCCGCCCTGACGAAGCACCTGATAACTTGTCTTGTGGTGAGGCCCACGTCGTTGTAGGTCCACCTAGGGAGATTCCAAGGAACGTGTACATTCGCGCTTGCCGGTTGGTTGTAAAGAACCCCGCCGTCGTCATCATCTAAACGTTAAACTACTCCCTCGTGCGCTTCCCTTCGCTGGATCATCCGTTCCCCTAGCCGAGCTTCTTCAATAACAATTCATTCAGCACAGCGGGATTGGCTTTGCCTTTGGAGGCCTTCATGACCTGGCCGACGAAGAAGCCGATCATGGTTGTCTTGCCGGCCTTGTATTGCTCGACCTGTTTGGGGCTGGCGGCGAGGACTTCGTCGATCATCTTTTCGATCTCGGCGGTGTCGTTGAGCTGCTGCGGCTTTTCTTTTTCGTAGATGACGGGGAAGTCCACCTTCTGCTCGAAGGCGTGGTCGTAGAGCTCCTTGAGGATTTTGGAGCTGATGGAGCCGTCTTCGAGGAGGTCGGCGGAGAAGCGCGCGCCAGCGATGGTGATGGGCGAGTCTTCGAGTTCGAGTCCGGCGGCCTTGAGGCGTCCCTGAAGTTCACTGATGACGAGGTTGGCGAGGCGTTTGGGAGACTTGGCTTTTTTCGCCTCGGTCTCAAAGAGGTCGGCGCGGGCCTGGGTTGCGGTAAGGGTGGCGGCGTCGCCTTCGCTGAGTCCATATTCGGCGATGAGGCGCTGACGCTTGGCTTCGGGAAGCTCGGGAAGCGTGGCGCGGATGGCCGACTGCGTGGCCTGATCGACGATGAGGGGAAGCAGGTCAGGCTCGGGGAAGTAGCGGTAGTCGTGCGCTTTTTCCTTGGAGCGCATGGTGTAGGTACGGCCCTCGCCGGGGTTGTAGAGGCGCGTCTCCTGCTGGATGAGGCCGCCGGATTCGAGGACTTCGGTCTGGCGTTCGATCTCGTATTCAAGAGCCTGCCGGACGAAGCGGAATGAGTTTACGTTCTTGACCTCGACCTTGGTTCCAAGCTGCTGCTGCCCGCGCGGGCGGATGGAGACGTTGGCATCGCAGCGGAGCGAACCCTCTTCCATGTTGCAGTCACTGACGCCGGTGTAGAGGATGATCTCCTTGAGGCGGGTGAGGTATTCGTAGGCTTCGTCGGGAGTGCTGATTTCGGGCTCGGAGACGATTTCAGCGAGAGGCGTGCCGGTGCGGTTGAGGTCCACGTAGGTCTTCGTGTCGGAGTCGGCAAAGCCCTCGTGCATGGATTTTCCAGCATCCTCTTCGAGGTGGAGGCGGGTGATTCCGATGCGCTTCTTGAGGCCCTCGGCGGTGGTGACCTCGATGAAACCATGCTCGGAGAGCGGCTTGTCAAACTGGCTGATCTGGTAGCCCTTGGGAAGATCGGGATAGAAGTAATTCTTGCGGGCGAAGATGGAGGTCTCGTTGACCTGGAGGTTGAGGGCCTGCGAGGCCTTGACGGCAAACTCGACGGCCTGCGAGTTGAGCACGGGGAGAGCGCCGGGCATTCCGAGGCAGACGGGACAGACGTTGGTGTTCGGCTCAGAGCCGAAGATGTTGGGGCAGCCGCAGAAGATCTTGGTCCTGGTGAGCAACTGCACATGCACTTCGAGACCGATGACAGTCTCGTACTTTGTCAGAACGTTTTTCGCCGCGGTAGCCATATGGAAATTGATTATAAAGGCAGCGGTGAAGGGCAGGTTTCAAAGTTGAAGGCAAAGGCAACACCATTGCAGAGGCGAGGAGTGTTGCTTCCCAGGTTATCGCCGAAAAGCATCGGCGCGAACCTGGGGCACCCGCGGTGTGGATGGGGCAACGAAAAGCAAAATCTAGGAGGGGGGCAGGGTGGCGGTGACGCGCTGGGCGACGAGGGTGTAGGTGGTTCCGGTGAGGAAGAGCAGACCGCGGACTTTGACGTAGGGGAGCGACGCGGTGGGTGCTCCGGCGAGGGTGGCGGTGAGGCTGCCATTGATGGCGACGCTGGCGGGAACGACGACGGTGACGGTGGGGACGAAGCCGGTGGGTTCGACGGGCAGTGCCGTGTACTGGGCGAAGACCGAGCTGGCGGGCAGGGTGAGAGTGAAGGTGGTGACGTTATTGGTGTTGGTGCTGACGTTGCTGACCGTGCCTTCTTCCTCCTGCTTGCGGAGGGTGACTTGGGCGGCGTTCATGGCGGCGACGGTGGTCATGCTGCCAGGAATTTTGCCGACGTCATTTCCAGAGGAGAGCAGGGGGACGGCGGAGGAGGCTTCGACGTATTGGCCGGGGAAGAAGCTGGCGGCGCTGAAGAGCGGAGTAAAGCCGAGGTTGGTCTGGTCCATGCCATCCCAGTCGATGGCGAAGGTGGCGGCAGGAACGGCGGTGGTGGCGTCGAAGTTGACGTTGATTCCACGGCCGATGAAGGTGGGCGAAACGCCCGCGCCGGAGCCTTCCTGCATGGCGAGGGTGAACTGGTAGGGGGATAGGAGTCCGCGATAGGAGTTGATGGTTCCGGCGAAGGCATAGCCGACGTTGGAGGCGTTGACGGCTTCGATGCGGGCGCAAGCGATGGAAGAATCGCGCTGGGCGGCAAGGTCGAGGCGGACGAGCGCTCCCTTGGGCAATCCGGCGGAGGCTGAGTAGTTGACCGTGGTGGTGGCGCTGGTGATGTTGCAGCTCAGGTTGGTCTGGGCGACGTTGGTGTTTACGGTAAGCGTGCTGCTGGTGTAGCCGCTGACGGTGCCGAGAACGGTTTCGATGAGGCCGGTGTCGATGGTGGGAGCACTGGCTGCGATGGGCAGCGCGGTGGCCGTGAAAGAGGGCGTAAGGGTGAGCGCGCCGGTTGCGGGATCGAGCACGACGGATTTTTCGAGATCGAAGTCGAGCTTGATTGCAAGCGGCGTAGTGTCCACGGTCAGCAGGTCAGTGAAGTCGATTTCGGCGGTGCCGGTGTAGGAGGCGAACTCCAGAACCTGGGTGGCGCCGGTGTTATCGATGTAGGTGATGAGCGGATCGGTGACGCTGACGAGAATGTTCTTATAGGTGTCCTGCGGAAGGCCGGTGAAGGTGAGGTACTGAGCGCTTCCGGCGAGGTGAGTGAGCTCCTGAGTATTGGCGGAAGCGTAGAGCGTGGAGACCGTGCCATCGCGCGGTGTGATCTGCACCTGGCTGATGTTGGCGTAGAAGCTGACGAGACCGTTGGCGCTTGTGTCATCGGTGAGGGTGACGAGGATGGGCGTGGTGGTGTCAGAGCCGGGCGCGCCGGGCGGCTGCTCGATGGGCGTAGAGCTGGACGTGCTCTTGACGCCGCAGGCGGTGAGGCCGACGAGGGCGGCCAGCAAAGCCGCCGCACACGTTATCGAACGCACTCCACGCCAACGCAAGAGCAAGGACGCCTCCCCGAAAGATCGCCGGTCAAGCCGTACAGCTATTGTACCGAGCATTGGGACTGCTTCGCAGGTTATCGCCGAAAAGCACCGGCGCGAACCTGGGGCACCAAGCGTTTGGCGTTATGGCTTGCCGAGGGGAACTTCAAAGTACATGAGCTCGTGGCCGTGAGCGTCGTTGACTCCGGTGACGAAGAGGCGCGCGCCCTGGGTGGGATTCTCAAGATCGCCGACGTCGAAGAAGAGGAAGCCCTGCTGGGAGGCGTGAGGCTCAACGGCGCGGGCGGCGAAGGATGCGTGCTCGAGTTCGTCGCGATCGTTCTGGGAGAGTCCGCCGTGGGCTTTGTTGCGGCCAGGCAGGGGAAGCGGAATCTGATCGGAGGCGCGGGAGCGCGGGGCGCTGATGGAGGTGAAAGCGCGGCGAAGATCGTCGAGCGTGTAGGGCGCAGCCTTGGCGCGGTCGCGGGTGACGAGCTGAAAGCTGGCATGGCTGAGGACGACGGTCTCATCGCCTTCGTTGGTGAAGACAATGAGGATGGGAAGGACGGAGTGCTCCAGCATTTTGGGGTGGAAGAGCGCGGCTTTGTCGGGAGTGTCATAGGCGTCGGCACCGAGGGTCAGCTTCTCGCGCGGGTGGGAGTCGTGGGCAGCCATCGTGGATGCAGGAACGAGGCGGGGCATGATGAAGTCGCGGGCGTAGGAGGCGAGGACGAGCGGGGTAAGGATGGCGGCGAAGAGGGCAAGCCGCTGTGTAGTTCGCGGCGTAATTTGTTTCTTAATTCGCTGCATAATTCGTACCATGGCGGGAATTATAGGCGGGAAAGGGGCGTGATTGCAGCGGAAAGGGATGCAACGAGTGAAAACCAAGAGATGATATGCGGAGAATGCGCGGAGGCCGAGGAAGTCTTTTCGTGTGTCGTCCTCTACAATGGCTGGCGTGTACTTTCTTTATAGCGTAACCCTTGGACTGTTGCTGGCGATCTCCCTGCCCTGGTGGCTGGTGCAGATGCTGCGGCTGGGGAAATACCGGGCAGGACTGCGCGAGCGGCTGGGGATGGTTCCGGCGCGGATTCGGATGGCGCAAGGGCTCCCGGTTTGTTGGATCCATGCGGTGAGCGTGGGCGAGGCGCTGGCGATTGCTCCGCTGGTGGCGGCCTTGCGCGAGACGGGCTACCGGGTGGTGGTGTCCACGACGACGCATACAGGGCAGCGGCTGGCGCGCGATAAGTTTGGCGCTGAGAACGTCTTCTACTTCCCACTGGATTTTGGGCTGTGCATCAAGCCGTATCTGCGGGCGCTGCGTCCGGAGATCGTGATTCTGGCGGAGACCGAGTTCTGGCCGAACTTCCTGCGGTTGGCGCGGGCGAGCGGGGCACGGTTGGCGGTGGTGAATGCGCGGATCAGCGACCGCTCGTATCCGCGGTATCTGCGCTGGCGCGGGTTGCTGACGAAGGTGCTGGAGCCGGTGGAACTCTTTTTGGCGCAGAGCGAGGGCGACGCGGAGCGGCTGCGGGCGGTGGGCGCCGCGCCGGAGCGCGTAGAGGTTGCGGGGAACCTGAAGTTCGACGTGGCTCCGCCGGTGGAGACGGCGAAGGTGACGCAGTTGGGCGAGCAGTTGAGAGCGTCAGGCGCGCCGATTCTGGTAGCCGGGAGCACGGTGGAGGATGAAGAGGAGTTCGTCTTGCAGGCGTTCCGGATGGTGCTGAAGGAGTATCCGGAGGCCTCGCTGGTGCTGGCTCCGCGGCACAAGGAGCGCTTTGAGGAAGTGGCAAAGCTGCTGAAGGAGCGGCGCTTCCGGTATGTTCGGCGCTCGGCAGCGGACGCGGCGGAGCAGGACCTGCGCGGCGCGGTGCTGTTGCTGGACACGCTGGGCGAGCTGGCGGCGATCTACCGCTACGCGAACATTGCGTTCGTGGGCGGATCGCTGGTGCCGCGAGGCGGGCACAACATTCTGGAGCCGGCGTTTTTTGCGCGAGCGATCTTGACGGGGCCGCATACGGAAAACTTCCGCGACATCATGGCGTGCTTTGAGAGCCGGCGGGCGGTGGTGCGGTGTACGACGAAGAACCTGGGAATTACTTTCTTGCTGCTGCTGCGCGAGGGGACGGAGCGCGAGGCTCTGGGGGCGCGGGCGCAAGAGGTGCTGGCGGAGCAGAGAGGCGCGACGGCGCGGAGCGTGGCGCGAATTCTGGAGCTGGCGCGAGGCGGGCGCGCATGATCGGCGATCCGTTCACATGGCTGTTTGGACAGGCAGTGCGGGCGCGCAATGCGCGGTACGACTCGGGACGGGCAAAGACTTACAGGCTCAAGCTGCCGGTGATCAGCGTGGGAAACATCAGCGTGGGCGGGAGCGGGAAGACTCCATTTGTTCAGACGCTGGGTCGCTGGCTGAATGCACAGGACATTTCGTTTGACATTCTGACCAGAGGGCACGGGCGGGAGTCGCGAGGCGTCTTGCAGGTGGATGCGGCGGGGCCTGCGGCGCTGTATGGGGACGAGCCACTGCTGCTGGCGCGGACCTTGGGGGCTCCGGTGTTTGTGGGGGAAGATCGTTACGAGGCGGGGCTGGCGGCGGAGGCGTTCGCGGCGAAATCGGCGCGTCCGGCGCGGGTACACATTCTGGATGACGGCTTTCAGCACAGGCGGCTGCATAGGGACTTCGACATTGTGCTGCTGGGGCACGGCGATCTGCGGGGGAGGCTGCTGCCCTTTGGACGGCTGCGCGAGCCGCTGGCGGCACTGGCGCGAGCCAATGCGGTGGTTGCGCCGGAGGATCTGGCGGCCCTGCTGGCGGAGCCGAACGTATGGCACATCCGGCGGCGGCTGGTGCTGCCCGCTCCGGCGCCGACGCGGGTTCTGGCATTTTGCGGACTGGCCAAGCCGAAGCAGTTCTGGGAGGCGCTGGGGGACATTGGGATTTATCCGGTGGGGACGTTTGCCTTTGGCGACCATCACCGCTACCGGGCGCGGGATATTGCGCTGTTGCAGCAGTTGGCGCGGCTGCATGAGGCGAATGGATTTTTGACGACGGAAAAAGACCTGGTGAAGCTGGATGGCTCGCAGCTTGCGCCGATTGTGGCTCCGGCGCTGATGATCGAGCTGGAGAACGCCAACGCGCGGTTTACGGGGATGCTGGAAGCGGCAGGGGTAAAGTAGTAGCAGGGCTTTGGGCGCGGGAGATTACGCCTCTCTGCATTACTGTCATAAATATCTCTATGCGGAATTATTCCGGGCGGACAGGATCGTTGCATGCTCACCCGGTTTCTGAAAACTGAAACAATGGTTGCTGATTTCCAGCGAAAGAAGAAAGGTTGACTGTTATGCCGGAAAGCAAACTAGATAAACACTCAGTCAAGATTGGATTCATAGGCCTGGGGCTCATGGGGAGCCGGTTCACGCGACGGCTGCACGCGGCAGGATGGAATATCCGGGCATGGAATCGTGGTCCGGAGGCGTCAAAATCGATGAGCCAGGAAGGCGTGGCGATTGCGGCTTCGGTTGCTAGTCTTGTAGCTGAGTCGGATGTCGTCCTCTCGTGCCTGAGCAATGATGCGGCGGTCCGCTCGGTGTATTTCGACGACGGTGGCGTTTTTTCCGTGGGCAAGACCGGAAAGATCGTACTTGAGATGAGTACGATTTCGCCGGAGTTATCGCGTCAACTGCATCAGGAGGCCGCAAAACGGGGAGTGCGATTCCTCGATCTGGCTATCTCCGGATCGACTCCGGCAGTAGAAGCGGGAACGATCACGCTGCTGGCAGGCGGCGATCAGAATACGTTTGACAAGTGCATTCCGCTGTATGAGTCCATCGCCAGACAATGGTTCTTAATCGGGCCTGGTTCTTCTGGGATACTGATGAAGCTGGTCGTCAATCTTCTCTTGGGCGTTGATATGCAGGCGATCGCGGAAGCGATCTCGCTGGGAGAACATCTTCAAATTGACCGGAATGTTCTGCTCGATGTTCTCTCCAAGACGACCGTGATCCCTCCGGCATTTGTAGGAAAGTTCAAGAAGATCAAGAAGGGCGACTATTCGCCGGAATTTCCGCTGCGGTTGATGAGCAAGGACATGAATCTGGTTCTGGAAGCGGCGAAGGCCACAGGGGCGGAGTTACCCGCGGCAAAGGTGGCCCAAGAAGTGTTTGCTTCGATTGTTGCCACTCATGGAGACAAGGATTTGTCCGCGATCACGCCATTCGTCGGCGGTCAAGAACAAGAAGGTAGTGGAATCTGAAGTGTGAGGCCAGTGGGAGGACAGCGATGCCGCCGGGTTGCTCCGGAACTGGCGTTGTGGCAGCGGGCGCACGGCGACGATTCCTGATTCACTTTGTACTATGATGGACGGCTATGCTGCTGGTTCTTGATATTGGCAATACGGAGACCGAGCTGGGACTGTTTCCCCTGCGGGAGGATGGCACGGCTGCGCCTGAACTGGCGGCGCACTGGCACATCTCGACCTCGCAGCAGCAGACGGTTGACGAATACGGAGTGCTGATTCGGCAGTTGTTTGCCATGCAGGGGCTGGAACTGAGCGTGGTACATGGGATCATCGTGGCCTCAGTGGTGCCTCCGCTGGAGTCGCTGGTGCGCCAGATGTGCGAGCGCTATTTTGGCATCAAGGCACTGTTCATTGAGCCGGGGATCAAGACGGGGATGCCGGTGCATTACGACAATCCGGCAGAAGTTGGGGCCGACCGCATTGTGAACGCGGTGGCTGCCTACGAGAAGTGCAAGCAGAGCTGCGTGGTGGTGGACTTCGGAACGGCGACGACCTTCGACGCGGTGTCGGCGAAGGGCGAGTACATGGGCGGGGTGATCGCTCCGGGGATTGGGATCTCGGCCGAGGCGCTGTTTGCGCGGACGGCGCGGCTGCCGCGAGTGGACATCAAGCGGCCTCCGCATGTGATTGGCAGCAACACAGTACACTCGCTGCAATCGGGACTCTTCCATGGATACGTGGGGTTGGTGGACGGAATCCTGGAACGGGTGTTGGGCGAGTTTGGACCGGCGCGGGTGATTGGCACGGGCGGCATGGCGGAGTTCATCGCCAGCGGTTCGCGATTTCTCTCCGAGATCGACGAGGTGCTTACGCTGACGGGGCTGCGGATTATCTGGGAGCGGAATCTGCATAACAACCGGAGGAAGTAGGAGGGCAGGTTGCGCAGGTTGCAAGGTTACACAGGTTTCGCAGGTTAGAGGCAATAGCGACTGCAAAGGCAACTACTGGCAGAAGGGCCTCTGGGGCGGCGCGGGAGATTTGAGCGGCGCAGGGATTCCTCGCGAGGCTCGGAATGACACCTTCACCCTGTGACACCCTCACTTTATTACAGCCGCAGGAAGTAAACTGAAGTTCATTCGTGGAATACTTCACCTATTTTTCCGAGATCGAAGAGCACTTCCAGCGACGGCGGGGGAGCATACTCATTTGCTCTCCGCTGGACTGGGCGCTGATGGAGATGTGGAAAGAAGCGGGGATTCCAGTGGAGGCGGTGCTGCGGGGAATTGACGCGGCCTTCGACAAATACGACCGGCGGGCAAAGAAGACACGCAAGGTGAATTCGCTGGCGTATTGTCAGCAGGAAGTGCTCTCGGCGGTGGAAGACTTGAAAGAGGCCGCTACAGGTTCGACACGCGATCCGGGTGCGACGAGTATTCCGAACGCAGCGCTGGCCGAGTACTTTGAACGCAACGCGCGGCAGTTACGCGAAGGAAAGCACGAGGCGGAAGCCGTGCTGACGCTTACGGCGGAGCAGGCGAAGACGCTGGAGGAGCTGGCCGCGGAGATGAAGGCGAAGGAGCGTCCGGCAGATTTGGAAGAGCTGGAACGGCGCATGACGGTGATGGAAGAGAAGCTGTTTGCGGCCCTCTGGAGCCATGCGAGCGACGAGGAACTGATGGCGGCCCGGGCGCAGGCGGAGCGCGAACTTGCACCTTACCGGGGAAAGATGACAGGGGCGCAGATTGACCAGTTACTGCGCCAATATGGCAACAAACAACTGCTGGAACGGCACAAATTGCCGCGGTTGAGCTTGTTCTATTTGTAATGACTCCTTTCCGATGCGGTCACAACCCGTTATGCTCATAGAGTGCAGTTCACTATAGAAAAACTCATCTACGGCGGAGATGGCCTTGCGCGCATCCCCGCTACCGGCGACGAACGACGTGGAAAAACCGTCTTCGTGCCCTATGTGCTTCCCGGCGAATTGGTGGAAGCAACGGTTGTTGAAGAGCGCAAGGGATATACCCGCGCGGCACTGGTGGAGGTGTTGTCGCCCTCGACGGCGCGCATTACTCCGCGTTGCCCGCACTTTGGCGTTTGCGGCGGCTGCCAATATCAACACTCCGATTACACGGCGCAACTGGAAGACAAACGGCAGATTTTGCAGGAGACGATTCTGCGCGGGGCCAAGCTGGCACTGCCGTTTATCGAGGTACATTCCGGCGAGGCATACGGCTTCCGCAACCGGACGCGGATGAAGATTACGGTGGAGCCGGAGTTTGCGATTGGGTATTACCGGCATGGCTCGCATGAGTTGGAGCCGGTGCGAAACTGTCCGATCAGTTCGCCGCTGATCAACAAGGCGCTTGGCGTGATGTGGGAGCTGGGGCCGGAGATGGCCGCGTATCCTTCACTGCGCGAAGTTCAGTTCTTCACCAATCACAATGATTCCGAGATGCTGGTGGAGCTGTTTATCCATCACGCGACGACGCCGGTGCTGCTGGCAAAGTTTGCGAAGCTGCTGCGCGAGCGGATGGCGGAGATCGCAGGCGTTGCGGTGTTTGCCAGCGGAGCTACGGACGGCGACCTGGAAGACGGCAACATCGAATCCTCACGCAGGTTGAGCCGCGCGGGAGTGCCGCACATTGAAGGTTCTGCAAGCTTGATTTACAACGTGGGCAGCTACAGCTACAGGGTTTCGGCGGGATCGTTCTTCCAGACCAACCGCTTTCTTGCGGCGAAGCTGGTGGAACTGGTGACGAAGGGCCGCAGCGGAAAGGCGGCGCTGGATCTGTTCGCGGGAGTGGGACTGTTTACGCTGCCGATGTCGCGGAACTTCGAGCGCATTACGTCGGTTGAGATCGCGCAGAATTCGTATGACGATCTGGCGGCCAACGCGGCAGTGCCGCACATCCAGGCAGTACACAGCACGACGGAAGATTACGTGAACGCGGCGCGGGGACGCTGGGACTTTGCAATCGTCGATCCGCCGCGCGCGGGACTGGGCGAGCGGGTAGCGAAGGCGCTGGCTGGGCTATCGATTCCGCGGATTGCGTATGTTTCGTGCGATCCGGCGACGCTGTCACGCGATCTGGTGACGCTGCTGGCAGCAGGATATCGCGTGGAAGAGGCCCATCTTGTGGACCTGTTCCCGCAGACGTATCACATGGAAACCGTTCTCCACCTGGTGCGCTAAGCCGGGGGAATAATAGAGGAGTGAAAGAATGTACGCACTGATACTGGTCCGCTACCGGCTTCCGATGGATGAAGTCGCCAAGTTTACAGATGAACACCGCGCTTATCTGCGGGAGCTGAAAGCGGATGGAACACTGATTGCGTCCGGACCGATGGACCCGCGCTCGGGCGGCGCAATCCTGGTACGGGTTCCGGATGACAACGTGCAGCAGAACCTGACGGACATACGCGACGAAGATCCGTTCTTCAAGAAGGGCGTCGCCAACTACGAATTGATTCCGTGGAATCCAGTGATCGGGAAAGAAGATTTGGACAAGCTGTAAGGGCGGACGCAGTTTGCAGATTCAGTGAAATCAAAGGCTCTCCACCTTTGCGTGCCAAGAACGCAGAGGTGGAGAGGCAGACGCAGAAACTTTCAGTGTGGTGACGCGGCCCATGACTGATGTACCCGCCAATCCGGAAGGCGTCCTCCTCCGCCGTCCTCCTGCCGCACCTATCTTTGCCGCTACGATTTTCTTTTCCGCCGGGATCGTTTTACAAAACTACACGTACAAACCTGCCGCGCTGTATTTCTATTGCGCGATGGCGTTGGCAGGGTGTTCGCTGCTGGCGCTGCGCTATGCGAAGGGGCGCAACCGCGCGCTGCTGGCCTATGCGAGCGCGGCACTGGCGTTCCTTCCGGCAGGCGCGCTGTACACGGCGGCGCACCAGTCGCGAAGAGTGGCTGAGCCAACTGTGATGCAGTATGCGGGCGGCGAGGAGGTGACGCTCACCGGGTACGTGGCGCGCTCGGGTTCGCTGCGCAGCGGACGCGATCTGCATGAGTCGCTGGACTTCGCAGTGGAGACGGCACAGGTTGATGGCGAAGTTCCGCAGGCGGTGACGGGGCGCGTGCGGCTGAACCTGTATGTGCCGGGCTCCGGACGGGGATTTGCGTGGGAGACGGAAGAGGATGGAGTGGAGGACGAGATTGCTCCGCCGGTGTTTGACTACGGGCAGCGGCTGCGAATTCGGGCCAAGCTGCGGCCTCCGGCGAACTTCAGGAATCCGGGCAACATGGATTACGTTGGCTGGCTGCGCGGGCAGGGCGTGGCGGCGCTGGGATCGGCTAAATCGACAAATGTAAATGTACTACCGGGAGTGGGCGGCAGCCGCGTGGAACGGGTGCGCTGGCGGGTGCGGCGGAGCGTGTTGCAACGAATGGAGCAACTTTGGCCGGCTCCGTACGCGGGGCTGTTCCAGGCGATGGTGCTGGGCGAGCGGGGACTGGTGGGGCGGGAGCAGCGGCTGGAGTTCCAGCGCAGCGGGACGTTTCATCTGCTGGTAGTGAGCGGAATGAACGTCGCGATCTTCGCAGTGTTTCTGCTGTGGCTGATGCGCTGGCTGCGGCTGCCGGTGGAGTATGCGATTCTTGCGACCATTGTGTTGACGTGCGGTTACGCGTGGTTGACCGAGCTGGGTGCGCCGATACTGCGCTCCGTGCTGATGATTGTGGCGTACCAGATTGCGGCGCTGCTGAATCGCGACCGGGCACCGCTGAATGCGGTTTCAGTGGCGGCGCTGGCGCTGCTGGTGGGTAATCCGGAGACGCTGTTTGATCCCAGCTTTCAACTTACATTCCTGGCGGTGCTGACGATTGCGGGGATCGGCGTGCCGCTGTTTGCACGCACGACCACGCCGCTGCGCGAAGCTCTGGACGACGTTGGGGATGTGCGGCGCGACCTGACGCTAAGGCCGAAGCAGGCGCAATTCCGGCTGGACGTACGGGAGGTTGCGGCGAGGCTGGGGGAGTTGGTTGGCGGCCGGTGGGCGGAGTGGCTGGTGCCGAAAGCGATGTACGCGCTGGTGGCGGCGGCGGAACTCGTGCTGCTCTCGGCGCTGATGCAGATCGCAATCACGCTGCCGACGGTGTGGTATTTCCACCGGGTGAATGTTCACGCGGTGTGGGCGAATATGGCGGTGCTTCCGCTGACGAGCCTGCTGATGCCGACCTCGATGCTGGGGGTGGGGCTTTCGTATGTTGCACACTGGCTGGCGGGGCCGTTTGCGCTGGCGGCGCGCTGGTCGCTGGAGGGGATTCTGCTGGCGGTGCACTGGTCAGGCGGCGCGCAGTTGCCGGAGGTGCGGGTGGCGATGCCGGGGCTGGCGGCGATTACGGGAATCGCCGCGTCGTATGGGCTGGCGCTGCTGCTGGCGCGGCGGCATCGAGTGATGGCGACGGCTTCACTGGCTGCGCTGGCGCTGGCAGCGTGGGGAGTTTATGGGTATCCGCGGGCGTTTGAGCACAAGGCGCATGAGTTGGAGATCACGGCGATTGATATTGGGCAGGGGGATTCGTTCCTGCTGGTGACGCCGAACGGGCACACGCTGCTGCTGGACTCCGGCGGATTGCTCGGGATGAGCCACAGCGAACTGGACATTGGCGAGGACGTGGTTTCGCCCTATCTGTGGGAGCGCGGGGTGACGCGGCTGGACGCGGTTGCATTCAGCCACGGACACTCGGATCACATGGGCGGGATGACGGCGATCCTGCGCAACTTTCATCCGCGCGAGCTCTGGTATGCGGCGAATTATCCTTCGCACGAGGTGAATGCGCTGCTGGAGAGCGCGGACAGATTCCAGGTGCGGCGCGTTGAGCGGCACGAGGGCGAGAGCTTTGAGTTCGACGGCGTGGAGTTTGAGGTGCTCGCTCCGCCGGTGGGATGGGAGCTGAAGCCACGGGGGCAGGACGATGCTTCGATGGTGTTGCGGGTGAGCTACGCGGGGCACACGGCGCTGCTGGTGGGAGACATTCACAAGCGGGTGGAAAAACTGCTGGTGGAGGACGCGGAGGAGCACGGCAGACCGCTGCACGCCGACCTGCTGAAGGTGGCGCACCATGGCTCGAACAGCTCCTCGTGCGATGAGTTTCTGGACGCGGTGCGGCCCGAGTATGCAGTGATTTCGGCGGGAGTGCGCAATCCGTTCCGGCATCCGCGGCCGGAGGTGATTGAGCGGCTGGCAGAGCACCGGGCGAAGACCTATCGCACGGATTTGTTTGGGCCGGTCACGTTTTACATGGATGCGGCGGGAGTGCATCCGTGGGTGGCGCGGTAAAGGCTAAAGCAGTTCCTGGTTGCTGTATCCAGCCCGCACGCCGACAGCCTCGCCGCAAGAAACGAGCATTGAGCCGCCACCCGACCGCCCTTGCGCGGTATACCCCTCCCCCCCTATATTTCCCGGCAAAAATTTGAAAACAGGGAGGTTATCCCGGTCTTTGTATGTCCTATATTCAGGATAGCAAAATGGAGGGGGTGATCCCCTCAGCGGAGGGGAAACTCTATATGGTGTGGAATGAGCAGGTTGGGGGAAATTGGAAAGAAAAAGCGCTTGACAGCGTGCGAGGGGCATCCCGGGATTGAAAAGCCCCACATCTGCTAACTGCGGCAGATGTGGGGCACCGTCAGTGCAATATCAAGACGTGTGCCACCAGCCGACCAGCACTTACAGCCCTGGACAACCTACTACAACCTCGAAAGGCCGCATGGTAGCCTCAACTACAACCCGCCCATCAGCCGAACCGAATCGGGTACAACGTCTTGATCATCTACAGCCACCAGCCCGCGAGCATAGAAAACGTCCCGTCTGTCCCCGGGTTTTCGAATTCGTAGCGCAAGTTCGGCATCCTTCCGGTGTCCTTGGTGGAACAGACATTTAGGACATGAAATTCGAGAGGAAATCCTGATTTCCTCATGTCCTCTTTGATTTTCTCCGGAAGGTTTGCGGAGTTGTTGTTGTCATTGGCCATTTCTGCTGATTCTACGCGCCCGTAGGTCGAGAGCACATAGTCTTCAGGTTCTGTGGCTTGAAAATTCGGGGACAAAAATTCGGGGACAGACGGGACGTTTCCCTTCGTTTTCTAGCTCGCAAGGGGGGCGGCCAGCCAGAAAGTTCCAATATCGTCTGCTATGGCCGACCATTTTCTCCTTTCATTTCATTCTTCACTTTCCTTCTTCAGACTGCCTGCTTTTTCTGCTACTTTGTTTGCCATGTTGGAATCAGCCCCTGTAGAGCATGGAAAACGTCCCGTCTGTCCCCGGGTTTACAGCCACCAGCCCGCGAGCATAGAAAACGTCCCGTCTGTCCCCGGTTTACCCCGTCTGTCCCCGGTTTATCCAGTAGGCCGCGTAGCGCCCGTGGGTCTGCTTCAGCACCACGGTGAGCGCGTCCGCGGTGCGCGGAATCACCACCAAATGAACATGGTTCGACATCAGGCAGTAGCCGAGAATGGAGAGACCGTGCAGGCCGGCATGCTCCCGCAGCAGGCCAAGATACACCGCCCGCTCCGCATCGGAGCTAAGGACAAACTGCCGTGCGTTGCCGCGCTGCGTCACATGGTGCGGAATGTCGACAGCTACCACGCGAGCTAATCGGGCCACGCCAACAAACTAACAGAAAACGTCCCGTCTGTCCCCGGTTTCCGGGTTATCGTCCCCGGGTTATCTAGACGTAGCCAGGCGCTCCGTTCATTCCCGATAGATCGTTGGCAATTGTCTCCGCCTGCGATAGATGGTGGACCACCGGCACCCCGCCCCGCGATTGTCAGCGCTTTGCTCGCTGTTGTCGCTCCAGTTCAAGCCTTCTCCGCCCCAGATACGTCGTTGTGCTGCCCCAGAACGCTGGGAGCAGTGCGGAGAAGAAGGGGAAGACATAACCGGAGAGATGCCATTCCTTTTCGGGCCTTAGGCCCCAGACAGAATCCAGATAGCCTGCCCCGCTTAAGGCTCCATAAAATGGCAACATCGCGACGACAAACATCGCAATGAGGACCACGTTTACATGCATCTTCGCGCTGCTCCAGCGCGGAGACGCAACCCACCCATTAGCCAAGCCAAGAACCACAGCCGGAACGACGGTGTCGATCATTCCAGCAAAGAATCGTCTTCCTCCTGCGTCTTCACACAGCAACACAGCACGAAGCGGTGTACACGAAGGCTGTCCCGCTAGCCAGTGAAAGAAACACTCAAGAGCCGCCACCGCAGCCATAGCCATCACAATACTGATGCCGCCGTTACGAGTCATCTTTCTCCTTTCACAGGTTGTCCACAAACGAGACAGTCTTGTCTGGCGCCAACTGCCAGTAATAAGACCAACCGAATGCCCATCCTCTACTGGAGGAGGCTGCCCCCAACGCTAGTTGGGCCCCAGCACCATAACTTATGGAAAATTCATCCCTCTTTTCTGGGGACCATGAGAGGGTCAGAAACTGTCCTCCTGAGATTCCAACTGATGTCAGCTTGTTGCGGAATACCTGCGAGAGGCCAGCCGGCGAGAACGTAAGAGTTACGAAATACGGGGACAGACGGGACGTTTTCCATGCTCTACCGGGGCTGATTCCAACATGGCAAACAAAGTAGCAGAAAAAGCAGGCAGTCTGAAGAAGGAAAGTGGGAAATAGGGGGAAATACGGGGACAGACGAGACGTTTTCATTTCCCCGGGTATCCGAAAACGTTCCGTCTGTCCCCGGGTTTCCCGGGTTTCCGTCTGTCCCCGGGTTTCTGTCCCCGGGTTTCCTGTCCCCGGGTTTCCGGTTTCCCCCCGGTTTCCCCGGTTTCGTCAATTAGCTCACTATCTTGGTGGCCGAAAAGTTTGGAGCGGCATATTTAGATGTGAGCTGGGCTGGGGTCCTTCGGCTACGCCTCAGGATGACCCTCTTCGAGATGGACACATCGTTCAGAAACGGCACATCTTGGGCGCGTTGTGAGAGAAATACCTGTTGCCTAATCGCCAAGTACCCAACAATCGCGAAACGAAACAAGCGAGTCTGTTGCCCAAAAAACAGATGTTTTTCAGTACTTATTAGGCAAAGCCGGGGCACCGGCGGCTTACTTCGCTGCGACGGAGGTCGTGACGAGCGCGGCGCGAGCGTTCTTCATGCCCATCTGAATGCTGGAGTCGAGGTCGAGATGCGGCAGGCTGGAATCCGCCGCTGCCTGGTAGAGGAGAATCGCCTGCTGCGGACGACGCAGCTTGTTGATGGCAACGCGCGCAGCAGCCAACAGCGCCATAAGGCTTTGGCGGTCCTTGGGATTGGCTTCGGCAAGTTCCTGGTACTCGCCGAGGGCGCGCTCGAATTCCTGCCGCTCCTCAAGCGCCTGGCAGAGCTTGAACCAGAGATCCGCGGGCAGAAGACCGCCGCCAGCCCCCACGAGCTCCTCGTAATCCTTTAGCGCGTGATCGATCTCGTGCTCGCTGAGGTGCAGGGCGCAGAGCTTCTGGGTGGCTTGCGCGTAGGCCGGGATGTTGTGCTTGCGCCAGTGAATCTCCTGCAGCAAGAGCAGGGCGCTCTCGGAGCCGGGCATGATTGTGGTGAAGCGTTCCAGTTCCGCGAGGGCATCGTCCAGGCGGTTCTGGGCGATCAGGGCGTGTATCTGTTCGATTTCAGCTTCGCGACCGGGGTCCACCTCCTGCTCGATGGACTGGTTGATGACGTGCTCCAGCCCGGAGCGGCGAATGAGAAGGGCGGCCGCCATGCCGAAGGCGAATCCTCCCACGTGCGCCATGTGGGCGACTCCGCTGCTGTTGCCAAAGATCGCACCGTAAAAGATCTCCATGGCAAACCAGAGCGGCAGCAGCCAATAGGCTTCCGCTTGAAAACGCGAGAAGCGGAATCCCCAGAACCACATCATGTTGATCTTTACCTTGGGGAAGCGGATGAGGAAGGCTCCCATCAGCGCCGCCACCGCGCCGGAGGCTCCCAGGGTGGCGATGTTGCTGCCGGGGTTGAACCAGGCGTGTACCTGGAGAGCAAAGGCTCCAGCCACAAGGTACACGGCGAGATACAGACTGCGTCCCCAGGCGTCTTCCAACACGATTCCCGCCAGCCAGAGGAACCACATGTTGCCGATGATGTGCAGCCATCCGCCATGCAGAAAATTGGCGGTGATGTAGGAGTACCAGGTGGGGTGGGCGGGAACGAAGGTGTAGCGCTCGAGGACGGAATCGGAGCGGAGTTCCGCATAGCGCGCCGAGAGCTCGTCCATCTCATTCTGGAGAAGTTCGGGGTTGTCCACGAGCCGGATGCGGGCGTCCCAGCCATCCTGCAGCTCGCGAAACGGACTCTTGGCGGCGGTCCAGGCAGCGGGTTGGCGCTTCTGCACGTCTTCTACAAGTTGTTGCGCCGGGGGCGGGAGGGTGAGCTCGGGATGCATGGCCGCCAGCAGGCGAATGTGCAGCCGCGTTTCGGTGAGCGCGGGCGACTCGGCTTTGAGCGCAGAGATGGTGAGCAGGAACGCGACAACATTGATGGCGATAAGCCCGATGGTAATTACAGGCCAGCGCCGCGCCTGCATGTTGTCGTGCCCGATGGGGATCAGCATATTGAATTCTGTTCTGAAATCGCGAGTGCCGCAACCTCAAAAGGAGTTGACCCAAAGGGAACACAATAGAGACGGATGGGTGGGAACGGGCGCTACACAGCAACACGAAGGCGCATCCCGCAGGATGCGCCGCCGGGGGTGTGCGATGGATCTATCCCTGGGCTTCGGCTTCGGTGAGGCCCTTATCTTTGTACGAGGCGAGGACGGCGCGGGCTTCTTCAGCCTGATCTTCGCGGACGCGGAGGGCCATGCCTCCGACGCCGGGCAGGACATCTTGCGGGGCATCGAAATTGGTCAGCAGAACCTCGATTCCGGCGGACTCGAGCAGGCTCTGCACCACCATGGCCTCGGATTCCTGCTCGCTCTCAAAGACAATCACCAGGGCCTCGTTGGGATCTTCTCTCAATATCTCCGGCATATGACCTCCTCCTACGTTCGATGCGGACTGATGAGCGTAGTACCGCCCGCGCGGGCGGTCAATGTGTATAAATCCAGGATTGAGGGCAAATCGATGATTTTTTCCCACTTCCGCAGGGCGGTTTTGTCATCGAACTACCATGCAATGGGGAGTGAGGAGCGTTCGCATGAGTCAGGAGCAAGCCGAAAACGCCACACAGGCCGAACAACTCGATGAGGTGCGCCGACTAAGCCGCCTGCAACTGATGATGAACCTGGTGATGCAGGTGATCGCGCAGGACTCCAAGCTGACGTTTGACGAAGCGGCGCAGATGGTTGCCGATTCGCGTACGGCAGCGCTGGCGATGTTTCCGGGCAAGGAGCTGGCCTATGACCTGCTATGGCGGCCACGCTTCCAGCGGCTGATGCGCGATCGGTTCCGGCTGCAATAAAAAGAGACTGCTCTTCCGGTCAGGAAAAGGCGAAGGGCGCCTGGAAGTTTCTGGTGGCCGGAGCTATTTTTCGAGCTGAGTGAGGCGCAGCGTGAGGGTTCCCCAGAAGAGACGGGAGCGCATCTGCACGGGCAAGTGGCTGGCATCGTCGGTGTACCAGATCCAGACCTTGCCGCGCCCCTTCAACGGTTCAGCGTTGGAGTAGACGGCGACGCGCAGGGTGTGGAAGGTTCCGGCGTCGGTCTTCACGTCCTCGCGTCCCTCGACATAGGCGGTCACGGCGAAGTTTTTTCCGCCGTCATTCACCGGGAAGAGAAAGGAAGCGCCGGGCTCCAGATGCTGTGCGCCGATGTAGTAGATGCCTGAGAGCACATCGGTTACGCAGGCGGGCGAGTCGGACTCCTGATGCTTGGATTCGCCGTTGCGGAGGTTGCGTTCGTCGAGGACGGCTTTGCCTCGGACGGGATCGAAGTTAAGAGTGGTCTCGCGCTTGTGCAGACCTTCTTCAGAATGCTTGAGAATGCGCTCCGAGCAGGCGGTACGGCGGTCGAAGTAGGACTCCAGGCGATCCTGCACACGGTAGAGGACGGCGACCGCGCCGGAGGCTTCGGCGGTTCCGACGACGTGCTCAAACTCGCCGTTCTGCTCGATCTTGAGGGTTCCTGCGCCAGCTTTCCAGAGGCGCCATTCGGCGTCATAGTGCAGAATCTGATTGTTGGGGAAGCGATGGGCTTCGCCGGGGGGCAGGATGGTGGCCTTCGGCTCGGCTGAAATGGACGCCTGCTGGGCAGCCATCTCCGGCGACAGGGCGAGGGGCGCCACGAGCAGAGCCAAGGTCAGAGCCAGAAATTGCTTCAGAGTTCGCATCCGGTTAGTAAGCCATCCAAATCTTCTTGAGAACCAGCGCGGCAATTACCGCAACGGTTCCGATAAGGGCATTGTATTCACGATGCTGGAGGTAAAGCTCGCGCGAAAAACGGGAACTGCCGGCGCTGCCAGCGCGCAGGCGGGGCAGCAGGCGGGGAACCTGGGAGCAGTAGTCAGAATAGTTGGAGAAATGCGCGCCGAGGAACTGCTCCTCGCCGCGAATGACCGGGATGTAGATGACCGCGAACATGAGCACCAAGATTGCCGCAATTTCCCAGCGCAGGGAAGCCAGGGCGAAACCGACGGCGATTATGATCGACCCCAAGTACAGAGGGTTGCGCGTGTAGGCATAAGGACCGGTAATTGCAAGTTCCTCATTCTTCTTGACATGGCCGCTGGAGATGGCGCGAATCCAGACCCCGGAGAGAGCCACGAGCGAACCGGCGGCAAGCGACCACCACTGCGGCTGCGCGCGCCAAAGCAAAAACGCCGCGCAGAGGAAACCGAGCGGCACACGAATTCTCTTAGCGACACGACCCCAATCCATACCCAACCCTTGCGCAGAGATACTCCTATTCTACGGCATCGCCACGGAAGAGCGACCGAGACGGCAATGCCGGGCTTCCGGAATTGCCGCCGGGAAGTCACCGTCGGGGCGCACGCTCAACTGAAGCCGAGAACGGGATGCGGCGTATAAGGCTCCTCAAGGGAGGCAATCTCCTGGGGAGTAAGGCGCAGCGCGAGGGCCGCTACGGCATCCTGAAGATGGTGCGGCTTGGAAGCGCCGACGATGGGCGCGGTGACCGCAGGGCGGCTGAGCAGCCAAGCCAGGGCTAGCTGCGCGCGTGGGACGCCACGCTCTTCGGCAAGCTGGCCTAGGCGGTCCACGACCTTGCGGTCAGCATCTTCGGTTTGCGAGTACATCTTGTTTCCGAATTTATCGGTCTCGAAGCGTTTGGTGTTTTCACTTTGCCAGGGGCGGGCGAGTCGGCCGCGGGCGAGCGGGCTCCAGGGAATCACGCCGATATGCTCGGACTGGCAGAGGGCGATCATCTCCCGCTCTTCTTCGCGATAGAGCAGGTTGTAGTGATTCTGCATGGAGACGAAGCGGGTCCATCCGTGAAGATCGGCGAGATAAAGCGCCTTGGCGAACTGCCACGCGAACATGGACGACGCGCCGATGTAACGCACCTTGCCGGACTTCACGAGGTCGTGCAGGGCTTCGAGGGTTTCTTCGATCGGCGTCTGATAGTCCCAGCGGTGAATCTGGTAAAGGTCGACGTAGTCGGTGTGGAGACGGCGGAGACTCTGGTCGAGTTCGAAAAAAATGGCTTTGCGGGAGAGACCGCGGCCATTGGGCTCGTCACGCATGACGCCGTGAACCTTGGTGGCGATGACGACGGCCTCGCGGCGGGTATTTGCTTTGAGGAATCGCCCGACGACTTCCTCACTGGCGCCGTTGGAGTAAACGTTGGCGGTGTCAAAGAAGTTGATCCCGCAATCGAGCGCTTCGCGGAGGAAGGGCTGGCTCGCCGTTTCGTCCAGAACCCACGGCCTGACCGATTCGCTGGCGGCAGGCGATCCATAGGTCATGCAGCCGAGGCCGATGCGGGAAATCTTGAGGCCGGTTTTGCCGAGGTTGATGTAGTCCATTGTTCCTCCTGTATCCGTACAGGTTTCACGCCATGGGGCCGCTGCGGGCTAATCCTCCAGGGCCGCCAATAGCTCGGCGCGGCTGACGGTGGCGGTGCCGTGTTTGAGGATGGCGATGCCGCCTGCGTAACTTGCCAGTTTGGCGGCGCTGGTAGTGTCCGCGCCCACGGCGAGCGCGGCGGTGAAGGTTGCGATCACGGCGTCACCAGCGCCGGTCACGTCCACGACCTGGCTGGGTCCATATATGGAAATTTCCAGCGGAGCCTTCTTCTTTTCGAAGGCCATCATGCCGTCGCCGCCTCGGGTGATGATGAGCGAGTCAAGCTTCATCTGCCGGAGGAGCGCGACACCGGCCTCGACGAGCTTCTCGCGGTCGTCGCCAATCTGGAGGCGCAGCGCCTCCTCGACTTCGCCTTCATCGGGAGTGGCGGCGGTGATGCCTTCGTAATCCAACATGCGGTAGCGGCTGTTCAGGGTTACGGGAGTTTCGCCAAGAATTCCCTTGGCGCGCACAAAGTTGAAGAGACGCGGCGAGATCGCGCCATAACCGTAATCGTCGAGCAGCACGGCGTCGGCGGCAGGAGCGTATTCGCGGGCCGAGGCGATGAGTTCGACGAGCGCGGGATGAGTATCCTTCAGGGTGTCACACTCGCGGTCGATGCGCACGATCTGCTGGCGCGAGGAGTGCGCCGAGCAGGCAAGCACGCGGGTCCGGGTGGTGGTGATATGGCCCTTCAGCTTGGAGATGCCACTGACGGAGATTTTGTTCCTGCGGAAGATATGCAGCAGCGCGCGGCCAGCTTCGTCATCGCCGACCAGTCCCACGGGCAGGGCGGTGACGCCGAGGGCCGCGAGGTTCATGACGGCGTTGGCGCCGCCACCGGGAACCAGGGCGCGATCACGATGCTTTAGAATCAGCACCGGGGCCGTGCGCGAGACACGCGCATTTTCGCCGGAGATGAGTTCATCGGCGATGAGGTCAGCCATTACCAGCACGCTGACGTTGGAAAACGATTCGACGATGCGGCGCAGCCGTTGTTCTTCGGTCAGGCCCTGGTGGTGGATGGTACGTGTCTTGCCCGTAAGCTTCTTGGGAGAATTCTTTTTTGTGCTCGCCATTACACAGAGATTCTCTCACGGCGGCGGAAACATGGTTGAGCAGAATTGTACGGACGACCCTTCCGGGCAGGCTTCATCGAGTCCAATTGGGGAAATCATTGTGTTGTAAAGGCGCTAATCGTCGGCTAGGATTGCGGGCCATGCGCTCCATTGTTTACTTCAGCACCGCGAGAAATGCGATGACGGAGGAAGACCTTGCGGCCTTGGGGCGGGAGTGCGCGGAGAACGACAGCCGCATCGGAATCACCGGGATGCTGCTGCACAAAAATGGCAATTTTCTCCAGGCGATCAAGGGCTCGAAGGGGGTGGTTGGCGATATGTACGCCCGCATTGTGGCCGATCCGCGACACACGAATGTTCTCGTGATTCGCGATTGCACGATTGCACTGCGGGAGTTTGAAGGGCAGACGATGGGCTTCAAGAATCTTGACGGAGCGGGTAAGGACACTCCGTTCTTGAATCCATTCAGCTATGAGGCGTTTGCGGGCGATCCGGCGCTGGCGATGCTGATGCTGTCGTACTTTTTCCGCAACCAGTAAGAGCAGCCCTCACTCCTCTGTCACTTCCACGCGCTTTTTCTTCACGTTGCCACCAAAGTTCTCGACGCATTTGTCCGAGATGTGCACCGGGTTTGAGCACTGCCCGGCAGCGGCTCGATTGAAGGCGCGATAGAGACGCTTGACGTCCACCTTGCCGTTGCGCAACTCGCGCTCAATGGCGTTATGCATGGCCGCCAGCAGTTCAGAGCGCAATTCGTTGAGGACTTTGTCGATGTAAATGTAAGGCACATGCCCTCCCAAGCCACTTCCGCAGTACAAACCCGCCTTACCAAGAACGATACACGCTGAAGAGGGATTGCGCTTTGCAGCGGCTATCGGACGAACTGCTCAACCAGTTCGGCGGCGCGGGCGGCGGCTTCCGGCCCGAAGCAGTTGAGCCACTGCATTTCAGGTTCGCGGCGGAACCAGGTCAACTGGCGCTTGGCGTAATTGCGGTGCCCCTGCTGGGCACGCGCGATGGCCTCAGGAGGCGTGCATTCGCCGCGGAGATGTTCGGCGGCCTGGCGGTATCCCAGAGAGCGCATGGCGAAGACATCGGGGCCGTAGCGAGAAAGCAGAGTGCGAGTTTCTTCGATGAGGCCCTGCTCGAACATGGCGGCGCAGCGGCGGTTGATGTGATCGTAGAGCGAAGCGCGCTCCGGGCTGAGGCCGATGCGGAGCGTGCGGTAGCCCTGGAGAGCGTTGCGGCCATGGTGGAGAAGTTCGCTCATGGGGCGTGCCGAGGTGGCGCAAACTTCGATGGCGCGAATCAGCTTGGGTTCATCGTTGGAGTGGATGCGGCTGGCGGCTTCGGGATCGAGGCGGCGCAGCAGACGCCAGAGCGAATTGTCGCGCTTGCGGCGGCGGAGACGCTCGCGGAGAGCTTCGTCGCGCTCGGGGCCGGCGAAGAGTCCGTCGAGCATGGCGCGGAGATAGAGGCCGGTGCCTCCGCAGACAATGGGGAGGCGTCCCCGGGCGGTGATCTCGCGGGCGGCGGCGCGGGCGAGCCGTGCGTATTCTCCGGCGGTGAAAAAAGCATCCGGGGCAACGATGTCGATGAGGTGGTGCGGCACGAGGGCGCGCTCTTCACCGGAGGGCTTGGCGGTGCCGATTTCAAATTCGCGATAGACGGCGACGGAGTCGCAACTGATGATTTCTCCGCCAAAGCGTGAGGCAAGGGCAAGGGCGAGAGAAGACTTGCCGCTGGCAGTGGGGCCGGCGATCACGACAAGGGGAGCGGGGACGGCTGTCAACGAGGCGCTCATCGCAAGCCAACGATTTCGTGGAGGAAAAACGGCGCGTAGCGAATCGCTGCGATCGCGAGGATCAGCCCGAGGACGATGAGGAGGCCCATGGCATGGGGAGCTTCGGGCTGGCGATTCAGAATGGGCACGCCGCCATTTTACGCGAAGGCAATCCATACCACCCCAGGTCGCCGGAAAACTACTGCGCTTGCTCCATCTCTCCGGTTTTCGGGTTGTAGAAGAACCGAATGCGAAGGGCAAGATACGGGCCGTTGAATTCATGAGGCAGCGGCGAGAACGGGTCCGAAGCGGTAATTCCGCCGTAAGCCGCGCGGTCGAGGGGAACGTCTCCGGAGGGAGTCTCGACGAAGAGGCCCGCGACTTTTCCGTTGGGCGTGATGAGGAAACGGATTGCCACTTTGCCATGCTTCAGCATGGGAGCGCGGGCTTCCTCGGGAATCAGGTTGTACCAGTTGTTCTTGATGGACTGGATGACGCGCGACAGGTATGGGCCAAAGTCCACGCCCTGAGTATCACTGAGGATGTCAAAGGAACCGATGGTTGCGTTGCGGTCGCTGGGGCCCCTTCCGTAGCCTGCGCCGCCGCCTCCGGTGCCCATGCGGGGAGCGTTGCGGGCGGCCTGGGCGATGACATCGCCAGCCGAGCCCGGCATCCGGAAGGGATTCTCACGGGGCTGTGCCTCGGGTTGGACGCGCTGCTGCGGAAAGCTGTTCATCGCCGATTGCGCGTTAGAAGGCTGCTGCGGCGCGCCACCCGGCGGCATGGTTTGTTGCGGCGCCTGGGGCGCGGCTTGCGGTCCGGGCGCGCGCTGGTTGCCGCGTGCCGCACGCAGCTCATCGAGGGTCTTCTGATCGATGGGATGGGTGGTCTGCGCGATGCGGTTCTTGTCGCTCAATTTGTCGGCATGGGATTTTGGAACCTTCTGCAAATCCTGCGGCAGCGCCAGGAAGGTGGGCTCCTTGGCATGGGCGAGATCCTCGGCGCGCAGAAGATGCGGCTGCGCCCAATTGGGCAGCCACTCCGGCGAGAAGATGACGAGCAGCACGAGAGCAATGTGAACAATGACCGAGATCCAGAAAGCCTCGCGCATTCGCGAACGCGCCAGCTCATCCTCGAGTTCCGCCAGCATGTGGGGCGAAAACTCGGCGCTCTCTTCCTCAGCGACATGCACCCGCGCCCGCTCCGGCCTTGTGGGCGGCGCTGGCGGCGGGGCAGGTGGCGCTATCTGGTTGTTGCTCTCGGACTCGATCTCGGTACTCCTGAAAATATTTGGATGAGCCGACCGGCGTGCGCTCACCGGGTCACCACTTGCAAGTTTGCCGGCATTACGGTCCGCCCGAGTTTCGGCATTCAGCAAGCGGGCGTAACTTCGATTTTCGCATCTGGCCGGGCATTACATCTGGCTAATCGAGCACAGGCCGGGCGCTTCTTAACGATTCTTAACCGCCGGGGCACGCATGGACTCGGCGACCTCGTCGAGGTGAGCGCGCTTCTGATGCTCAGCCATCTGCTGCTGAATTTCGATGGCCAGGGCCAGGGCGGCGCGCCCGTCGGCCAGCGTTACCTCGGGAGTTCCGCGCTGTCGAACGGCTTGCAGGAAGCTGCTCAACTCGGCACGGAGCGGCTCTTCGGTGGTCACCGGCGGCTTGTAAGGGGCGATCTCAGGAACCCCGCTCGCAGTGGGCTTCACGGTCAGCGAGAAGACGTCGCGGCGCGAGTAATCGAGCGAGACGTATTGCGCGGGCTGGAAGAATCGGAGCTTGCGGACGCGCTCCGTGCTGATGCGGCTGGCCGTGAAGTTGGCAATGCAGCCGCTCTCAAACTCGATGCGGACGCTGGCGATATCCACTTTGCCGGTCATCACCGGCAGGCCGACGGCACGCAGTTCGCGAACCGGAGAGTTCGCCATTTTCAGCACAATGTCGAGATCGTGAATCATGAGATCGAGGACCACGTCGACATCGAGCGAACGCGGAGTGAAGACGCTGAGGCGATGCACCTCAAAAAACATGGGCCGGGTAAGCAGCGCCCAGGTGGCGCGCACGGCGGGGTTGAAGCGTTCAAGATGGCCGACCTGCGCGATGCGGCCATACTGCTTTGCCGATGCGATGATGGCGTCGGCTTCGGCGAGGGAGAACGCGAGAGGTTTTTCAATGAGGACATCAACGCCGCGCTCCATAAGTTCGCGGGCGGTGGCGAGATGGGCCACGGTGGGGACGGCGACGCTGGCGGCGTGGAGCGAAGGAAGAGCGGAGAGCATATCGCCGACCGAGCCGAAAGCCCTGCCGCCGAACTCCGCCGCGACGGCCTGGGCGCGCGCGAGATCGGCGTCAACGATGGCGGCCAGTTCAAGGCCATCTTCTGCCAGTTCTTTGTATACGCGGGCATGGTTGCGCCCAAACGAGCCCACGCCCACCACTGCTACCTGGAGTTTTTGGTTGTTCACATCTTCGATTCTCGCAGATGCGGAGGCCGGGGAAAAGTGTCCTGTGGCGGGAAGGGAAAATCTTCAGGCTACGGGTTCCCGGTGAAATCCTCTACAATCCATGCTGTTGCGTGGGCATCGCGCCAATGTTGGGCATCTTTAAGGAAGCACGGGAGGCGAACTCGAATGGTCATCAGCAGGGCCAAAACCACCGGGAGCGGGAAGTCAAAGGCGAAGCTTTCACATTACGACGCCGAGGGGAGAGCCAGCATGGTTGACGTTTCCGGAAAAGCGTCAACGGTTCGCACGGCAGAGGCGAGCGCACGGGTAGTAATGAGTCCAAAGGTACTTTCCGCGCTGCCCCAAAACCCCAAAGGTAACCCGTTCGAAGTTGCCCGAATCGCCGGTATACAGGCGGCCAAACGCACGTCGGAGCTGATACCCATGTGTCACGCAGTGACCCTTAGTCACGTAGATATCTCGTATTCGCTGTGCCAAGATGGAGTTGTCTTAAGCTCCCGCACCTCGACAACGGCGGGGACAGGAGTAGAGATGGAAGCGCTCACGGCGGTTTCCGTGGCGGCGCTCACCGTCTATGACATGTGCAAGGCTTTAGATAAGGGTATCGAGATCCGTTATATACAACTGGAGCGCAAGAGCGGGGGCAAGAGCGGAGATTACAAACGCCCATCCCGGCAGCCGTAGCGCAGATTTCATGGAATGGATGTTGCGATCATGGACAAGGGCATACAGGTTTTACTGGTGGACGACAATCCCGTTATTCGCGAGCTGCTGATGGAGTCACTCTCGCCCCAGGCCGACGTATACTCCTTCGCCAGCGCCAAGGACGCGCTCCGGCGGGCCGAGAAGCATCTGCCCGATCTCATCATCTCCGATTACCGCATGCCGGGCCTGAGCGGCCTGGAACTGCTGGCGAAACTCCGCATCTCCTTCCCGCAGGTCGCGGTGGTCATGATGGCATCCCGCGCCGATATCACCGGGCCGTTGGCCGGTTCCAGCCCGCTGGTGGAAGAGTTTATCGAAAAGCCGTTCTTCGTCGACGAGGCGGTCATGCGGATCAAACGGGTGCTGGACCGTGTCAGCCTGAACAAGGCCACGCGCGAGGGAGTCAACTCCACGAGCGTTTGCGGTTCGTTGGCGCAGATGTCCGTGGTGGACCTGCTGCAAACTCTGGATATTGGACGGAAAAGCTGCCAGCTCGTGCTTACCCATCTGGATGAGAAGAGCGAAATGCAGTTCCACGATGGGCAACTGGTTCACGCGACCATGGGCAAACTGATCGGGGAAGCCGTGGTTTACCAGGTGGCGGGGTGGTCCGAAGGCTCGTTCCAGATTGACTTTGAGCGTACAGAGTGTCCGCGCACGATTACCCACAGCACTCAGTCCGTGTTGCTGGAGGCGTTGCGCCGCTTCGACGAGTCGCAGCGCGATGGAGAACCGGAGCCGAGTCCTGCAAAGCCCAATTGCAGCGCGGACTTCGGGCTCGTCCCGGCACTCGCTGCAGGATTCTAAGAGCGCCGCGGCAGACTCTTCCATCGGGCGAAGCGACGGGTAATCCTACAGGCAGCAACCTTGCTGTAAATTCCTTGCGATATACTCGCCTTGCGAGAGGCTGCCTGATCTACCCGATGCCCGCTTTTCATAAAGCACTGTTACTCTTCAATCCCGTCTCTGGAGCCCACCTGGAGGCTCGCACGGCGACGATGCGCCGCATTGCAGAGATCTTCCGCCGCGCCGGAGTCGAGGTGGTGGTGGAAGTCACGCAGGCCCGCGGCTCGGCCGGAGAGCAGGCGAAAGCAGCAGTCAGCGCCGGGTGCGACGCGGTGTTTGCCTGCGGCGGGGACGGCACGGTCTTCGAGGTTCTACAGGGCGTGGCAGAAAGCACGGCCATGATGGGCGTGATTCCGCTTGGCACAGGCAACGTTCTGGCGCATGACCTAGGACTCGCCGGGAATCCGGAACGCGCGGCGGCGCAGGTGCTTGAATTCGCCCCGCATACGATTTCGCTGGGCCGCATCCAGACCGGGGGGCGATCACGCTTCTTCACGGTTGCGGCAGGGGTTGGAGTCCACGCCGAACTGCTCTATCGCGCCAACGCCAGGGCAAAGCAGCGCGGCGGATACCTGGCTTACTACTCGCACGGGGCGCGCCTGCTCTTTCGCCATGCCTTTGTGCCGTTTCCAGTAGAGATCACGACCAGCGAAGGAAATGGCATCGAGACGACCGCGCTGGAACTGGTTGCCATGCGGGTGCGCTCGTTTGGCGGGCCGTTGCGGCACTGGCGTCCGGGCAGTTCACTGCTCTCGACCGACCTGCGGCTGGTTCTGCTGAGGAATGCAAGCCGGGCGCATATGCTGCGCTACACCCTGCAGGCACTGACGGGAATCGCTCCCTACGACGGGCTGGATACGCCGGACGCCGACTTGTCCTTTGTTTCGGCAAAGTCGGTGGTTTGCCACACTCCAGAAGCGCGCGCCTCGCAACTCCGCGTGCAGGCCGATGGTGAAATGCTGGGGCCGACGCCGACTGAGATTTCGATCATTCCCAAGGCGTTGACCTTGCTGATTCCGCCAGAGGCGGGGTGGAGCCGGGACGCTTTGGCAGCGCAATCGGCCGCGAGCCTTTGACTTTCGCGGCAATCCTTGCCAACCTGAACTCCACGCCATGGAACCAGTAACCCACTTTCTCACCGGAGCCTGCCTTTCCCGCGCGGGGTTCAACCGCAAGACCGCGTTGGCCACTGTGACCATGACCCTGGCGGCCGAAGCGGCGGATCTCGACGTGATCGCCTACGTCAAAGGCTCGGCTACGGGCTTCATCGCGCACCGCGGCATCACGCACACTTTTCTAGGAATACCGTTCGTGGCCGCGCTGGTGGTGGGCCTGCTCTGGCTGCTGGATGCGCTGTGGCAACGCCGACGTCGGGCGCGCAAGCTTCCGCCCGCGCCGGAGCGCCGCTGGGGATGGCTGTACCTGTTCGCCTGCATCGCAGGACTCTCCCACATTCTGCTGGACTTTACCAACAACTACGGAGTGCGGCCCTTCTATCCCTTCTGGGGGACGTGGTATGCGTGGGACATTGTTTTCATCATCGAGCCGCTGATTCTTGCCGCACTGTTTGCGGCGTTGACGCTGCCGTGGCTCTTCGGATTGGTGGGCCAGGAGATTGGCGCGCGGCAGCGCGGACCGCGCGGACGGGGGGCGGCAATTGCGGCGCTGCTATTCATTGTGGGGCTGTGGGGAGTGCGCGATTTTGAGCACCGCCGGGCGCTGGCGGCGATGAACGCGGTCGAGTTCCATGGCGAAGCGGCGAGCCGGATCGCCGCGTTTCCCTACATGGTGAATCCGTTTCAGTGGGCCGGAGTGGCAGAAACATCCAACGCCTTCCTCTCGATGCACGTCGATTCGCTGCGCCCGGAAGCCGATCCGGGAAACAACGCCCAGAGCTACTACAAGCCGGAGCCCAACGAAGCCACAACCGCGGCGCGCAACACCAGGCTGGGCCACGCCTATGTCGAGTGGGCGCGGTTCCCGCTGGTGGAAGCAGAGCATCTGAGTACGGCTGCTGGCGGCGACCTGGTGAGCTTCAACGATGTGCGGTTTCTCTATCCGGAGCAGCGTCGGCGGCCATTGCAGGCGTATGTCCTGCTGGACTCCCATCACCACGCCGAGTGGCAGGGATTTGAGTTGCCGAAAGGACAGCGCTGAAGGGCGATTAAGCGGGAAGCAGCTCTGGTTGGGCAAGAAGTTTATTTTCCTGACAGTTAATTATTCAATCCCACGCTTGACGGCGCGCCCTCGTGCGCTACAGAATCAAATGCAGATCGTTGAGGTGAACATGCTGCCCTATTACTTCGTATTTTTCGCCATTGCCGCCCGCTTCCTGCCTCACGCCGGCAGCTTCAATTTCACGCCCGTGGCGGCGTCGCTATTATTTTTCGGTGCGCGGATGCCGCGCAAGCAAGCCTGGATTCCGGTGACCATGTTCATCGTCGCCGACATTTTGATCTCCCGCCTGGTGTACGGTTATCCGCTGAGCGCCTCGGATCTCGTGACCTGGGCCTGGTATGCAGCCATCGTAATGCTGGGTTCGCTGCTGGCTTCCAACGCCAGCGCGCTGCGCGTTGTGTCGGCCTCGCTGGTGGCTTCGATCTCGTTCTTCGCGATCAGCAACTTCGCGGTGTGGGCAATGTGGAATATGTATCCGAAGACGTTGGCCGGCCTCGGCGAGTGCTACACGATGGCGATCCCGTTCTTCCGCAACACGGCTGCAAGCGACCTGCTGTTCGCGGGAGCCTTCTTCGGTGTTGCCGCCCTGCTGCCGCAGCTTTCGCGCAAGGCGCAGCGCCCGGTTGCGTAGTCTTTCTGTGAACCAGATTCAAAAAAGCCGCCTCAGGCCGAGGCGGCTTTTTTGATGTTTGCGCTACCGATGGGTTAGCTCTTCTGGGCCAATTCCAGGAGCGCATTGCCTTCCACCCGCATCGGCAGCCACTCTTTCATGCGCTTTGCGCCCAGGCCTTCATAGAATTCGATGGAGGGAGTGTTCCAATCGAGCACCAGCCACTCGTAACGACCGCACTTCTCAGCTACGGCGATCTTTGCCAGATGGAGCAACAGGGCCTTTCCAATGCCCTTGCCGCGAAATTCCGGCCAGACGAAGAGGTCTTCCAGGAAAATCCCCGGACGGCCTTTCCATGTCGAATAATTGTAAAAATAGAGTGCGAAACCGACCGTAACGCCTTCCCAGTCGGCGAGCACGCAGTGGAACTTGGGATCATCCCCAAATCCATCGCGCAGCAAGTCCTCCTCGGTAGCTTCGGCGGCCTGTGGTTCGTGCTCATATTCGGCTAATCCCCGAATCAGTTTAAGGATCGTCCCCACGTCCTGGGATTGAGCCTTGCGGATTGCCAGCATTCTGTTCCTCCACACCAGATCTGTCTCAGCAGTCTAATTCAATCGCGCGGTCGGAAGGTGCTGCCGGTCACTTGTAAATCACCGTCGGTAACGGGTGGGACTGCCACCGTTGGTGTTTTGTGTTGCTGGGGCTTTCCCAACGTGATGCAATGGATCGGTCATGATAGGCCCAGACTCACCGACGCCCAACAACGTACTGCAGGAGTACTTGAGCCTGCTGAATGACGCGGCGCACTCTCAAGATTCGAAAACCCGCGATGTGAGACTGTTGCGGGCGTGGGGAGTGCTGCACTACATCCTGTCCGGCGCCAGGAATTGTGAACACTGCCAGACCGAGGTTCGGCTGGCAATTCCGGTGATCAGCGAGCGCATGAGCGGCGAGATTCGGGAGTACGCCTGCCTTTGTACAAACTGCACATTCAAGGAACTGGAGCGATCCAATCGCATCATCATGCAGGTTGGCACAGTGCGCGTTGAATATTCGCACGAAGACGGTATTTCCTAGCTGGCGTCCGGCTCGGGCAACTGGAACTCTGTAGTTTCTCCGCTTTAGTTCTTCACCCGCTCCGCCTCGAACACGATCTCGTCAACAACTTCGGCAGCCTTTTTATTCAACATCGTGTGATTATTGCCCATGATGGAGAATACGAGGCGCTCCCCTTTGGAGGTGGTTAGATATCCAGAGAGAGTATTGACGTGATCCAGCGAACCGGTCTTGGCCTGCACGGTCGCGCCCGGAGGGAGATTCTTGAGGCGCGCCGCCAAGGTTCCATCCACTCCGGCCACGGGCAGGCTCGCGATGTAATCGGCGGACCAGCTCTGCTGCGCTGCGAAGCGCAACAGCTTCACCGTCGCATGGGGAGAGACCAGATCCTCCCGCGACAATCCGGAGCCGTCGTAGAGCGCAATCTCTTCCGGGCGAACATCGGCCTGAACGAGGAACGAGCGCAACACTTCGAGTCCGCCGGCGATTGAGGCGCTCGAACCTTTCTCGTGTCCCAGCAATCGCAGCAACATTTCAGCGTGGAGATTCTGGCTCACCTTGTTGATCACGCGGATGTCCACAGCGAGCGGAAGGGAAACGTGCTCCGCCAACACCACCGGGGGGCGCGACAGTGGTGGCGTCTCCAGTCCGCCGCCGGGAGACGCGCTGGCGTTGGCGGTGATTGCGCCCACACTGGCCAAGGTGGAGTGGCGCGCCCGGGTCTTGCCGTACATCACCACGCCGCGCTTGGCGAGCAACTCCCAGAAAAGGCGCGCGCAGAATTCAGCAGGCTCTTCAACCGCAACGGCTTCTCCAGCGCCGCTGTCAGTCAGCGGAATGTTACCCCAAATCTCCAGATGGTCTGAGCCAGGTTGCCGCTGCACAAAAATCTTGCGGGGCCAAACGCCCGCAGGCGAAGTCATGACCTCATTTTCAATGTGGAAGTACTCAGCGAAGGGCGAGACGCTGACGAAGGCGCGTTCGCCGACACGCTCGGCGGGAAGTATGTTGAGGTACACCACGTTGTCATTGACGGCCAACGCGGAGACCGGAGCGCCCCACTCCCACACCAGATCGTCCTGCGACCATCCTTCGCCGTAGCGCTCGTAAACGAAGAAGCTGTCATCAGCCACCACATCGCCGTCGATCACTTTTACGCCGCGTGCGACCACCAGATCGGCGAGCTCCGCCAAAGCCTGTTCAGGAGGAAGCGGGCGCTCGGTTTTCAGGTTGTAGGGAAGCGTCCGCCCGCTCAGGTTGGGATCGCCGCGCCCGACCAGAATAAGGTCTCCGCTGAGGCGACCGTATTTGTCGGGAAGAGTTGCGGACTCCACGGTGGTGCGGAAGTGGTAGTCCGGGCCGATGAGAGCCAGCGTGGCAGCGGTGGTGAAGAGCTTGGTGTTGGAGGCCGGGATATAGAGCTGATCGGCATCGCGCGAGTAGAGGACGCGCCCGGTGTCCAACTCCTCGATCTCCACGCCCCAGAAGCCGCGGGCGACATCGGCACGCGACAGAATGCCGTCAATCCGCTTTGCCAGATCCTTGTGATGGTCGGCGGCATCCGCCACCGTTCCAAGGCAGAGCACTAGACCCATCAATGCAACTGCTCGTAGGGAGCCACAAACATGAAAGTGCCGCATAAGAAGCGAATTCTAGCACTGTTGCCGCTTGGGGCGGCTCCGCTGCCGTCGCGGCGGCCTAACGCGCGGGGAGTAGAAGGTTGTCGATCAGGCGGGTGCTGCCAAAGGTGGCGGCCACGGCAGCGAGCGCGCCTTGCGTGGTGTCTTCGAGCGGCTCCAGCGTGTCCGGGTCGATGATCCCGAAGTAGTCGAGCAGGGCGGCAGGCTCGGAGGCAATCACGGAAAGAGCGGCGGCGCGTAGTTTCGCGGCGCGGGTTTCGCCAGCGCCGGCGAGGGTCTCGACCTGGGTCAACGCACGATGCAGAACCAGCGCCTGTCTGCGCTGCTCCGCCGTGAGATAGGCATTGCGCGAGGAGAGCGCCAGGCCATCCGCTTCACGCACGATGGGAGCGACGATCAATTCGATATCCATGTTGAGATCGCGCACCATACGGCGCAGCACGGCAACCTGCGCGGCGTCCTTCTGGCCGAAGACGGCATATGCGGGCTGGACGATGTGGAAGAGCTTGGCTACCACCGTGCTGACTCCACGAAAATGTCCGGGACGCGAGCGGCCGTCGAGCTTCTCGCTGAGGCCCTCAACGTACACAGCCGTGGTAGCTCCGGCGGGATACATCTGAACGGTGGAGGGAGCGAAGACGATATCTGCTCCCTCGGCCTCAAGCCGGGCACAGTCGGCCTCCAGGGTGCGTGGATACTGGTTGAAGTCCTCGGCAGGCCCAAACTGCAATGGATTTACAAATATCGATACAACCACGAGGCTGGCCCGGCTGCGTGCGAGGCGCACCAGCGAGAGGTGCCCTTCATGCAGCGCGCCCATGGTCGGGACAAAGCCGATGGTGAGTCCCTGAACGGTTGCGGCGCGGCTGGCAGCCTGCATTTCCTGAATGTCGCGGATGATTCTCATTTCTTATCTGAATCCTGTCTGGGTTTGGATGGCGGCGCGGGCTCGTTTGCAGCGGGCTTGATGCGCCAACTGTGCGCGGCCTTCTGGAAGACCGGTTCGAGGCGGGCGAAATCCTGCGGAGCACAGCGCAAGGCGATGGAATACACGAGCCCGTCCTCGCCCTCGATGAGCGCAACTTCCTCAATGGTGTCGGCGTTGGTTGCCTCGTCGTGCAGTTTTACGCGGAGGATCTGGGCGTCTGCGCCATTCAGAAGAAGGCGCGTGCGCTGCTGAGTCTCCGATGAGGTGAACGTGCCGTCGGGCGTGAGGATGATATCGATCAGCGAATCAAGCGACGGCGGGGCTCCGTTCGGTTTTTGCGGAGGCACGTCGATGGCGGCGACGCTGATCTGCGGCCAGGTGGCGGAATCGACTCCGGGATGAGGCTCGGCGACCACGAAGCCGAGGTCGTCGAAAATGTCGCCGAGACGCTGCCACATGGCGGGGATCGTGACGCACAGGCCTACGGCCTCGACGCACTCGCTGCGTCCTGCGGCGGGCGATGCTTTCTTGGCTTTGGCCGCAGGCTTGGATGCGACGGAGGGTTTGCCAGTCGGCGGAGCCTGCGCGGCAGCGATGCCGAGGCTTGCACACAGTAAAACAGTGGTGATCAGAACTTTCATCTCTTGACTATTTCTGGCGCGCGGCTTGCGGGGCTAAAGCGTCACTCAGGATGCTCTGGGTCTCGCGGGGAAGATGATAGCTCTCGGCGTCGGCAGGAAAAGCGCGGCTGCGAACATCTTCGCCATAGGACTGAATGGCCGCGGTGATGAGTTCGCCTGCATTGCAATAGCGGCGCACGAACTTGGGCGGCGGATTAAAGGTGAGTCCGGCGAGGTCGTGGAATACGAGGATCTGGCCATCGCAGTCAGGACCAGCGCCAATGCCGATGGTGGGCGTGCTGACTTCTGCCGTGATGCGTACGGCAACCTCGCGGGGAATGCCTTCGAGGACGAGGGCGGCGACACCGGCCGCGTCGAGCGCGGCGGCATCGCGGAGCAGCGCGTCAATCGCGGCAGCGGTCTTGCCCTGCACTTTGTAGCCGCCCATGCGATGCACGGATTGCGGCGTGAGTCCGATGTGCCCGACGACGGGAATTTCCGCGTCAATGATGCGACGGATGAGCGCGACGCGCGATGTGCCGCCCTCGATCTTTACGGCCTCAGCGCCGCTTTCTTTGACGAAGCGCGCGGCGTTCTCCAGAGCCTTGCGGGTGCCGGTGTGGTACGAGCCAAAAGGCATGTCAGCGACCAGGAAGGCGTGGCGCACGGCGCGGCGCACGGCGCGGGTGTGGTGCAACATCTCGTCCATGGTGACCGGTAAAGTGCTGTCATAGCCGAGGACGACCTGCGCGAGCGAGTCTCCGACGAGGATGAGATCTACGCCAGCTTCGTCGGCGATGCGGGCGGTGGCGTAATCATAGGCGGTGAGGGAAACGATGGGTTCGTGCTTGCGCTTCTTGTCCGCGAGGGTTTGCACGGTAACGCGTTGGCGAAAATCGCCGGTCGTGATGCTCATAACTCCTCCAGTGTGGCTCCGCAGGGCGGATGCCGCCTGTGCGCCGGGGCGCGAGTGTCCGATGGGATGAACCGGGGTGATTGTAGCCCTCCGGAAGACCAGAGGCAATAAGGGAAGCATTGTGGAGCTGAGCACAAGGAGCATTGCCGGAACGTTTGCCGCAGGGAGCTGCGGGTGAAAACGTGGGGCAAGTGAACGGGTTTCGGTTCAGCTGTGTTTATGGAGCTGACGGGTTGCCTCCAACATGACGGTTTGCGCCTCCTCGGCCAGGTTGTCCAGGGCGATGGCGGTTTCGCGCACCATGTACACACAGGCGAAGACGAGGCTGCCGACCGAAATAAAGCCGATTCCAAGGGCAGCCAGAGCCGCGGCGCGGGCCGCAAACAGGAATTCGTAATGCACCAGCGCACCGCCGAGCACGGCGATCAAAGCTTCGGCGGCAAAGCCTCCGACGGCGGCGTAACCCAGCCGGATGGCTCTGCCGAGATGCTCGGTGCGGCGCTTGAGCAAGCCAGCCTGATGCAGCAAGAGAGGATAAAGCTCAGAGTCCTTACCTGCGCTGGCCATCACACTGGCAACCGTGCGGGTGCGGTCCACGACCCGTGCAATCCGGTTCCCTAATCCGAGCACAAGCACGGTTGAGGAATTGGTCAGCAGGGCGGGCGCAACCACGGCGGTGAGAACCGCAAATGGACTTTCGACAATCTGCATGGCTCAATTTTATAGGAAACAGAGCGCAAACGTGGGGCTGGCGCAAATCGACGCGGCAACGCTGGTGGTCCGGCGGGCTAGTGAATTCCTGCGCGGTTCAAGGTTTCGGCATACTGGCGATCAGTGGAGAGAATGTGTTTCAGCAACCAGTCGCGAAGGAAGTAAAGAACATCGATCGGAATGCCCATGCAGTTATCGCTGTACTCCGCATAAAAACTCTCCACTTTGGCACAGAACTCGCGATGCTCGGCGATGTGCGGTTCGAGGCCCGGGTAGCCAGCCCGGCGCATGGCAGCCTCTTCGCCGGAAAAGTGCCACCGGGCATATTCGCCCAGCTCCTGCAGCACGCGGGGCACCACGAAACGTCCGCGGCCTTCGGCCATGGCATCGTTGAGTTCATTCAGCAGGGAAAACAGTTTCTGGTGTTCCGTGTCAAAACGCAGCACGGAGACTGAATGTTCTTGTTTCCACTCAAAAAGTGCCATGACAAAATCCCTGTAGTCGCCGGAAGTAAGAGCGGCGGTTTGGGACCGCCTTTGAAAGCAGTATAACGTGAGTTGCTGCCCAAAGCTGCTGAAAAAGCTCGCGGAAACTCTCCAGGAGAGGGTGCGGTTATTAGTCGCGGTTGCTTCCCTGCTGGCCGAGTGGCAGGAAATACTGGGTGCCCTTGATGGGCTCGCTGACGCGGCGAAGAAGAACCTGGAGATCTTCGCTGTGCTCGACAAAGTCGATCTCAGCGGTGTTGACCACAAGCAGGTCACTGGCGGAATAGTGGAAAAAGAAATGTTCGTAGGCCTTCACGACCTCTTCCAGATATTCATCGCTGATGGCGCGCTCGTTGGAGGCGTTCTTGCGGCGGAGGCGTTTGCGGAGAACGTCGAGAGGAGCCTGGAGGTAGATGACGAGGTCGGGAGTGGGCAGTTCGGAGCGGAGAAGCTTGTAATAGCGGTCGTAAACGGCGAGTTCGTCGTCGCCAAGGTTGAGGTTGGCGAAGAGTTTGTCCTTCTCGAAGATGTAATCGGTGATCACGATCTTCTGCGCGTTACGGGCGGAGGCGAGTGGGCGAAGCTGCTCGAAGCGGCGGATGAGGAAGGCAAACTGGGCCTGAAAGGCGGCTCCGGGCTCGCCATCGTAAAAAGCCGAGAGAAAAGGATTCTCCTCGGGTTCCTGCACGAGCTGGCCGTGGAGTTGCTCGGCCAGAAAGCGGGAAAGCGTGCTCTTGCCCACGCGAATGGGACCTTCTACGGCGATATAGCGGGACGGTTCGAAGAAATTGGCCATGGTGGAGGTCGCCGGATGATTCTGCGTTTCAGAGGCTCACAGGAAGCATAGCGCGCAGCGCGCGGTGGGGGCAACAGGGTTCCTGCAAAGCGTGACGCGGGAGGGATGGAAGAGGATAGAATCATAGCAATGATTGGATACTTAGCGGGAGCGCTGGCGGCGGGCGCCGCCACATTTGCCGGAGTGCATACCATGGTCCCATGGTCGCAGCTCTATGGCGAAAACTTTAACGGCGTGCAGGAAGGGTTGAAGGTTCTGGCCTTGACCTATGACGACGGGCCGAACGATCCGTGGACGATGAAGCTGCTGGATGTGCTGGCGAAGCACCAGGTGCAGGCTACGTTCTTCATGGTGGGGCGGTATGTGCGCGAGCGTCCGGAGATTGCTCGCGCTGTCTCTGAGGCTGGGCACGCGATTGGGAATCACAGCTACACGCACCCAAACCTGATCTTTGCCAGCGAGGCGAAGTTGCGGCACGAGTTGGATGAGACCTCTGCGGCAATCGAAGAAGCCACGGGCGAGCGTCCTTTCCTTTTTCGTCCGCCATTTGGCGCCCGCAAACCGGGGACGTTCAAGGTAGTGGAAGAGCTCAAGATGTTTCCGGTGATGTGGCGGGTGACCTGCTTTGACTGGGCGGCGAAATCGCACGAGCAGATTCTGAAGCACGCACGCAGGCAAATCGCGGGCGGCGAAGTCGTGTTGCTGCACGATGGCGGGCATTTGCAAATGGGCGAAGATCGCAGCCATACGGTTCGGGCGACCGACGAACTGATCAGCGAATACAAGGACAAGGGATATCTGTTTACCACCGTTACGGAGATGATGCAGATGCGTCCCGGAGCAGAGGTGCCGTTTGGAGCCAGGGCGGCACGGTAGATAGTCTTGGAATGGGAGCGGCGGCCTGTGAGGGCCGCCGTTTTGCGTCAGAAGGAAAATAAGGGCGCGCGAATCCTTTTGGGAGAGCGGGCGCTCTTCTGAGACAGAGGGAAAAATGAGCACGTTGGTATCGGTTGCGGATTTGAATGACGAAGTCAGCAGCGGGCGGCGTCCGCAGATGATCGACGTGAGAACGTCGTCAGAGTACGCCAGCGGGCATATTCCCTGCACGGTGAATATTCCGATGGACCAGTTCGAGGCGCGGCAAAAGGATCTGCGGCTGGAAGATGGCGTGGTGCTGGTTTGCAAGGCCGGCAGCCGGGCGCAGATTGTGGCTGGCTGGCTGGGCTCAAAGGCAAACGTGCGGGTGCTGGAGGGCGGAACGGACGCATGGCGCAGCCGCGGTCTTGAGGTGGTCATCTCGGCGAAGACGCGCTGGTCGCTGGAGCGGCAGGTCCGGCTGGGAGCTGGTTTGATGGTGCTGGTAGGCACCGCGCTGGCGGCTGCGGGGGTTCCCTGGGGAATCTGGCTGGCGATGTTCGCCGGAGCCGGGCTGACCTTTGCTGGAGCCACCGACATCTGCATGATGGGGATTCTGCTGGCGAAGATGCCATGGAACCAGGGCCGGACGGAAAACGCCGGGAACTGCTGCCAAAGATAAAAGCTGCGTAGAAGCGATTCCTGGTTCAGAATTGCAGCGATGAATTTCGAAGAACTGGCGAACGAACACAAGGACGCGGTGTACCGGCAGATGTTGCGGGTCTGCGGAAATCACGCGGATGCCGAAGATGTACTGATGGAGGCGCTACTCAAGGCCTACCGCAGCCTGGGACAGTTGCGCGAGGCGGCGGCTTTCCGGGCGTGGCTCGGACAGATTGCACGCCGCTTGTGCTGGCAATTGCGTGAGCGCGAGGCACTGGCGCCGCTACTGCAACTTTCGGTGATGGAAGACGAAGGCACAGAGCTGGCTTCGCCGGGCGAGGCAGTGGATGTGGAACTGGCCCGGCGCGAGATGAAGGCTCTGCTGTGGCGGGCCATTGGAGAATTGCCCGAGGATGCGCGGGAAGTGTATCTGCTGCGCGATGTCGAGGATCTGAGCGGCGAGGAAGTGTCGAAGAAACTCGGGATCACGATTCCCGCAATGAAGAGCCGGTTGCACCGGGCGCGGCAGGCAGTGAGAGAACGGCTGGACGGGATGCTGGCAGCAGGCGCGGCACCGCAATAAGAGATTCAGGAGGAAATGACATGCTGGAAGTTACGGTAGAGCACTTGGGCGCAGTGCAGTTTGAAGTGAAGACGCGCGGACACTCCGTGGTGAGCGATCAACCGGCGGAGAACGGCGGCTTTGATGAGGGAATGACTCCGCCGGAGCTGATGCTGGCTTCTCTGGGTTCGTGCGCGGGATTCTACGCGGCCGACTACCTGAAACGGCAGAAGCTTGCGGTCGAGGGGACGCGGGTGAGAGTGACCGCCGAGAAGGCGAAAGACCCTGCGCGGCTGGACAACTTCAAAATCGAAGTGGACGTGCCCGCCGAATTGAGCGAGGAGCATAGGAAAGGCGTGGAAGAGGCGGTCCATCGCTGCCTGATCCACAATACGCTGATGCATCCGCCAAAAATTGAGCTGGAAGTGAAGGGCGCGGCGCTAGTCGGAGGTTAAGCCGGACCTGAGACTGTGCGGGTGGGGCCAGCATAAGAGCTGGCCCTTTTGCATGGCTACGGCATCGACGGATTCACGATAAAGTCGTGCATCCAGTCCGTCGGGTGGCCTGCTTTCCGCAGGGCCACGGCAAGTTGGGCGAAGTGGCGGACATTGTGCTCCATCACCTGGATGAAGCACTTCTTCCGCGTAGCGCGAACTTCGCCTCGGACGAACAGCTTCGCAGCATCCTCAGGAGTAGCGCGCTCGACCCACTGCTTCAGCAGGGCGAAGCCGCGATGATGCACGGCAAACAGATCCGCGACGCTTTGCTTGGGAAGCGCGAAGAGGTCCGCCGGAGAGGTATTGGGATCGCGCAGTTCGTTGAGGGCCTCGCCGAAGATCAGCTCGACCAAGAATACGTGGAAGAGCGCCGAGCGGAGGTCTTCACCCTTGGCGAAATCGACCGGAAGGTCCAGCAGGGTTGCCGGCTGCTTGAGGAGCCACTGCTCCCACTTTGCCAGCTCGACCTCCTGGGCTGCGAGCATCTCCTGAAAGGTGAAAGCAAGTTCGGTGGTGGACATAAATATCCTCCGGTTCAGGAAGTTATATTACTTGGCGCGGCTCTCCTGGAGTTTGCGCGATTTTTCTTCCACGCCCTTCGCGAGTTTAGCTTTGTACGCCACAAGCTTCTTCACCAACGCGGCATTGCCGGTGGCGATGATCTGCGCGGCGAGGATTCCGGCGTTGGTGGCCCCGGGCTTGCCGATGGCGACGGTGGCAACGGGAATGCCTGCGGGCATCTGCACCATGGCAAGCAGCGCGTCGAGGCCTCCGAGCGATGTGGCGGCGATGGGGACGGCGATCACCGGCAGGATGGTTTCCGCGGCGATGACTCCGGCAAGATGAGCGGCGCCACCGGCTCCGGCGATGATGACAAGTATGCCGCGCGAAGCAGCCTTGCGGCTGAACTCGCTGGTTCGCGCCGGGGAGCGGTGGGCGGAGCAGACATCAATTTCATAGGGAATGTCGAAGAGTTCCAGCGCCTTGGCGGCCTCATTCATGATCTCAAGGTCGCTGTCACTGCCCATGATGATGGAGACGAGCGGCTTTCTTTCCATAATCTATTTTCTCATCCAGAACGCGAGTTTTCCGTGACGGATTGGTTTCAAGAATTTCCGCCCAGCCTCAGTGTTTCAGCCGGCGGTGCGCGATGTCGGTGCGGTACTGCATGCCGTCAAACTGGATGCAGCGCACGCCCTCATAGGCGCGCGCAACAGCCGCTTCCAGCGATGCGGCGCGAGCGGTCACTCCGAGGACGCGGCCTCCGGAGGTTGTGATCTTGCCATCGACGAGAGTAGTTCCGGCGTGGAAGACCCGGACGCCATCGAGCGCGTTGGCGTGATCCAGTCCTGAAATGATCTTTCCAGACTCCGCCTTGCCGGGGTAACCGCCCGCAGCCATCACAACGCAGACACTCGGTTCAGGGCTCCAGCGGAAGATGCCGTCGCTGACCCGGCCCTCAATGCTGGCCTCGAAGGCTTCGAGCAGGTCGCTGTCAAGGCGCATGAGGATGGGCTGAGTTTCGGGATCGCCGAAGCGGCAGTTGAATTCGAGCACCTGGGGCCCCTTGGCGGTCATCATGAGGCCGCAGTAAAGGATTCCCGTGTAGGGTGCGCCTTCGGCGGCCATGCCGGCAATCACCGGACGGGCGATGTGGCGCAGCAGCCATTCGCGCATGTTGTCGTCGATCAACCCCGAGGTGGAGTAAGCTCCCATGCCTCCGGTGTTTGGGCCGGTGTCGCCATCGCCAATGCGCTTGTGATCCTGGGCCGCAACCAGCGGCGCAACGCGCTCTCCATCGCTGATAACGAGAAAGCTGATCTCCTCGCCCGCGAGAAACTCCTCGAAGAGAATGTGGTGTCCGGCCTCGCCGAGCGAGCCGTTCAGCATGGCGGTGGCGGCCTGTGCGGCTTCCTCCTTGCTGGCGGCAATCACCACGCCTTTGCCTGCGGCAAGGCCATCGGCTTTGACCACGATGGGCGCGCTGAAGTTGGCGAGTGCGCCCTTGATCTCTGACGCCGCGTGTACCTGCACATAGAGCGGCGTAGGAATGCGGTGGCGGCTCATGAAAGCCTTGGAAAAGCTCTTACTGGACTCCAACTGCGCGGCCGCCTGCGTGGGACCAAAAACGGGTATGCCGCGGCGGCGAAGTTCGTCCACCGTGCCCAGCATAAGCGGCACCTCAGGGCCAACCACGACCATGTCCGGGTTGACCTTGACGGCCGCCTCGATCATCGAATCCAGGCGATTGAGATCGCAGGGTATGCAGGTTGCCTCCTGCGCAATGCCCGCATTGCCGGGAGCGCAGAAAACCTGGGTGACACGGGGCGACTGCCTGAGCTTCCAAACCAGCGCGTGTTCGCGGCCACCGCCGCCCAGCACAAGAACTTTCATGGTGTCTCCAACGGAAAAGGTTATGAGGTTGCCAAGGGGTAAGTCAAACGGTTTGGAGGCCGAGAAGCAAAGTTACAGGGATTCAAGCCCCGCAGGTTGGCGCGGCGACCCGCCCATGCGCTTTGGCTCGGCGGCGGCGTGAACCGCTGGCGGCAAAATGCTCTGCCATGGCGGCTGGATTCTGGTAGCCTTGGTCCAAACTGGATATAAGCCGCAATGCTGGATTACGGCGCGCGGAAACGCAATCCGGAACGGATCAGGATGAGCATCAAGGGACCGCATTGGCAGCCCGAAGCGTTACCGTCGGCATTGCCGGAGGTGCGCTCGCGCATCCCCTTGCCGATAAAAGGCGGCGTGATGCGCAAGCTGCTGGCCTTTGCCGGGCCGGGATTCCTGATCGCAGTAGGTTACATGGACCCGGGAAACTGGGCTACGGATCTGGCGGCGGGCTCGCGTTATAACTACACGCTGCTGTACGTCATCGTGCTCTCAAACCTGATGGCGATTTTGCTGCAGAGCCTTTCCATCAAGCTGGGCGTGGTGAGCGGCCGCGACCTGGCGCAGGCCTGCCGGGAGCGCTTCGGCGCCCGGACGGCATTTGTGCTCTGGCTGCTGGCCGAGGTGGCAATCGCAGCCTGCGATTTGGCGGAAGTGATCGGTTCGGCGATTGCGCTGGAACTGCTTTTCCATATTCCGCTGGTGATCGGCGTGGTGATCACGGGCTTTGACGTGCTGTTGTTGTTGCTGCTGGAAAATCGCGGTTTCCGCTATATCGAGGCAATCGTTGTCACGCTCACGGCGACCATTGGCGCTTGCTTCGGGCTGGAGATTCTCTTCTCAAAGCCGGAGTTTGGCCTGGCGCTGAAGTGCATGTTCATTCCCGATCCGGTGATTTTGCATGACCCGCTGATGCTGTACATCGCCATCGGAATCCTGGGCGCTACGGTGATGCCGCACAACCTCTACCTGCATTCGGCGATCGTACAGACGCGTGACTACGCCCGCACGCCCGAGGGAAGGCGCGAGGCGCTGCGCTACTGCAACATCGATTCGGCGGTAGCGCTGACCATCGCACTATTTGTGAATGCCGCCATCCTGGTGGTCGCAGCCGCAACCTTCTATCGCGCCGGGAAGCACGAGGTGGCCGAGATTCAGGACGCCTACCAACTCATGTCAGGCCTGCTGGGAGTGACCGGAGCGAGCGGAATCTTCGCCCTGGCATTATTGGCCAGCGGCCAGAACTCCACCCTGACAGGAACCTTGGCTGGGCAGATCGTGATGGAGGGCTTCATCCATCTGCGGGCAAAGCCGTGGATTCGGCGCCTGATCACCCGGTTGGTGGCCATTGTGCCCGCCGTGGCCGTGACGGCGATTGCCGGCGAGAGCGGAACCGCCCGGCTGCTGATCCTGAGCCAGGTGGTCCTCAGTATGCAACTGAGTTTTGCCGTGGTGCCGCTGGTGATGTTTACCAGCGACCGCAAGCTGATGGGAGAATTCGTGAACCCGCCATGGCTGAAAGCGCTTTCCTGGTCCACGGCGGCGCTGATCGCGGGGTTGAACCTGTGGCTGCTGGTGCAGATGCTTCGCTAGCCTCGTCAGGGAACCTGCGGACGCCAATTTACGTATCAACACTCATCGAGTGGTGTGCTCTACGAGACTGAGAATCCTATGACAACGAAAATGCTGCAAGCGGTATGCGTGGCGATGATTGGTGGAGCGCTGGTAATTGCAGGCTGCACCATCAGCAAGCAGGGCAGCGGCGAAGACAAGAAGGTCAGCATTGAAGCGCCGGGCGCAAGCCTGAAGGTGGACAGGGGAGTGTCAACAAGCGACGCAGGGTTGCCACTCTACCCAGGGGCGCAGGAGAAGCACAACTCGGATAGCGACAAGAACCGCGCTCATGTGGACGTGAATACGCCATTCCTGAAGGTCAAGGTGGTGGCGCTGAAGTTCACCTCCGACGATGCGCCGGAAAAGGTGCTGGCTTTCTACCGCACCAAGCTGAGCAGCTACGGCGCGGTGCTGGAGTGCAAGGGCGGCGGCCAGGATGTTGAAGTGGGAAGTGGCCGCGGATTCGATAGTCCGGTGAAGTGTGACAAAGCGCATGGCAACCCAGACCAGATTTATCTGAAGGTGGGAACCGAGGGAAATCAGCATGTGGTCCAGGTAAAGCCGAGCGGCAAGGGCTCTGAATTCTCGTTGGTTTACATCCGTCTGGGCAACGGAAAAGGCGATGACGATTACGGCGGCAAGCAGCCCTCGTAAATTGCAGAAGCTGAGCGCCTGAGGCGGCCCGGGGAGCTTGCTCCATTTGCGTCCCGGCAACCGGACTGTTAACTTTTCAACAGTGGAGCACGCTTGCGGCCAATGCGGAGCAGTGGTGGAGGATGGGCATCCCTTCTGTCCGAAGTGTCGCGCGCCGCAGATCAGGGTTCCGGTGCGCCCACCTACGGCTCCGGCCACCGAACCGCTCCTGCCGGGAACTCCTGAAGACCTGCAGCCTCCGGCTGAGCCAATGGTGGCCGAGCGCCGCCCGTTTGAGACGAATCAACCGGAAGGCCCCTATCCTCCCAATAAACTAATCTGGCGTCCGGCGATTGGCTCGGCGCTGGTGGCCGGCATGGTCGCGGCCGTCGGCACCTCCATTCCGATTATTCCGCTGGCCATGCTCTGCATGTTTGCTTCCGGGGGACTGGCGGTGACGCTCTACCGCCGCCGGGCCGGGTTCCGCACGGTGACGCCGTGGATGGGCGTCAAGTTGGGCTTGCTTTCCGGCGGGCTGGGATTTGGACTACTCGCACTCCTGAGCACCTTCCGCCTCTTTGCCGCCAGTGAGCGCCTCGAGTTGCGCACCGCCTTTCACGACAAAATGCAGGAAGCGATCACCTCCACGGCGGACCCGGAGGTGCGCCAGGTGATGGACCAGTTCCGCGGCTACATCGCTACCGATCACGGGCTGATTCTGCTGGTGCTCTTCTTTTTGGTGGTTGCGGCGGTGTTTTTCCTGATGTTCAGCGCGCTCGGCGGAGCCCTTGGTGCGCTGCTCTTTGGACGGGAAAGCGAACGCAAAGAATAGCGCAGCGAATCCTAGTCCTTGCCCCGCCCTTGCAAGGTCGCGTATCATCGGGCTGCTATGAACGTCATCTCCCGGCCTCCTCATCTCCGCGAAAAAGGGCAGATCATGTCTGCCTCTGAAATCGAGCGCACCCTGGTTCGACTCGCCCACGAAATTGTTGAAAAGAACAATGGAATCGGAAACCTCGGCCTGATCGGTATTCGCCGCCGCGGTATTCCGATTGCCGAGCGTCTGGCACGGCACATCGAGCGCATTGAGAAAGCGCCGGTGCCGGTGGGTACACTGGACATTACGCTCTACCGCGACGATCTTTCCACGGTGGGCCCGAAGCCGGTGGTAGAACCTCGCCCGATCGGATTCAACATCACCGATAAGGACGTTGTGCTCTGTGACGACGTGCTCTACACCGGACGCACGGTGCGCGCAGCGCTGGATGCGCTCTTCGACCAGGGCCGTCCGCGCAGTGTAAAACTGCTGACTTTGATCGACCGCGGCCATCGCGAACTGCCCATCGAGGCCAGCTTCGTGGGCCGTCGGGTGCAGACCTCCGACTTGGAAATCATCGAAGTCAAACTCACCGAGACGGACCAGATGGAAAAGGTTCTGCTGGTTGAGCGCGTGCCGGAAGCGGAAGGCTAAGCGAAGGACAACATGAAAGCCAAGCCCCGGTCGCTGCTCGGGATCGAGCCGCTGGATTCGCGGCAGATTCTCGAACTTCTCGCGTTGGCAAAGCGTATGAATCCTGCCCGGCCCCGCATCACGCTTCGGGGCCGCCGCATCGCCCTTCTTTTTTACGAGAACTCAACCCGTACCCGCACCAGCTTTGAAATCGCCGCCAAATCACTGGGCGCATCAACCGTGGTCATCCACGCGACAACCGCCAGCATTGAAAAAGGCGAATCGCTGAAAGACACGGGCCGCACGCTGCAATCGATTGTGGACGCAATTGTGATGCGCCATCCCAGCTCGGGAGCGCCGGTGCTGCTGTCGCGGCTGATCGATATTCCCATCATCAACGCAGGCGACGGAATGCATGCTCATCCCTCGCAGGCGCTGCTGGACGCCTTCACCATCCTGGAACACAAGAAGAGCTTGAAGGGACTGAAGATCGTCACCATCGGCGACATCTTCCACAGCCGCGTGGCACGCAGTGACGCGCATCTTTTCAGCAAACTCGGAGCGCGCATCGTGTTCTGCGGGCCTGACGTGTTGCTGCCGGAGTCGGCCCTCGCGTTGGCCCCCGGCGTGGAGATCGTGCGCGAGATGGACGAGGCAATCCGCGGCGCAGACGTCGTGATGATGCTGCGGGTGCAGCAGGAGCGGCTCTCTGGAATGCAGATCAACGTGGACGAATATATCCGCCGCTATCAACTGACCTCGGCCAAGCTGAAGCTGGCGAAGAAGGACGCGATCGTGATGCATCCGGGACCGATGATCCGGGGTATGGAGATGACCGACGAGGTCGCCGACTGCGCGCAATCCGTGGTGCTGGAACAGGTATTGAACGGCGTAAAAGTGCGCATGGCAATCCTGACGACATTGTTGGGAGGAAAGCGATGAGCACCCTACTGCTACAAGGCGGTCACCTGGTTGATCCCGCCAGCGGCTTTGATGCGCCGGCCGATGTGGTGCTCTGCGATGGCCGCGTTGAGGAGATCGCGGAGCCGGGCAAAGCCGCAGCCGACGAGACGCTCGACGTAAAAGGGTTGATCGTTGCGCCCGGATTCATAGATCTGCACGTCCACCTGCGCGAGCCGGGACAGACTCACAAGGAAAGCATTGCGACCGGAACGGCCGCCGCCGCCGTGGGTGGATTTACCTCGGTCTGTGCGATGCCGAACACGCGCCCGATCAACGACTCACCAGCGGTGACGCGCTGGATGCAGGACGAAGAGCGCGGAGCCTTGGTCAACGTCTTTCCCATTGCGGCGGCAACGCTCGGCAGCCTGGGAGAAAAACTCAGCGACTATCGCGGACTGAAAAAAGCCGGCGCGGTGGCTCTCAGCGATGACGGCAGGCCAATCCTCGACGACCACATCATGCGCGAAGCCTTGGCGCTGGCGGCCAAGGTCGGGCTCCCGGTGATTCAGCACGCGGAAGACACAAAGATTTCGCACGGCAACCCGATGAACGAAGGCGCCACGTCATTCAAGCTGGGATTGCGCGGACAGCCCTCGGCATCCGAGTGGCAGATGGTGGAGCGCGACATTCGCCTGGCGAGCCAGGAGGGCGGACGTCTGCACGTTGCCCACGTCTCAACCGCAAAGTCGCTCGACATGGTGCGCCTTGGACGCGCTTCGCATGTGAATGTGACCGCCGAGGTCACGCCGCATCACTTCCTCTTCACCGAGGAAGCCTGCTCAGACTACGACACACGCTACAAGATGAATCCGCCGCTGCGTTCGTCGGCAGATCGCGAAGCCATGCTGGCCGGATTGATCGACGGCACCATCGACGCCATCGCAACCGACCACGCGCCGCACGCGCTCTTTGAGAAGGAAGTCGAATTCGACAAAGCCGCCTTCGGCATCACCGGCCTTGAGATTGCGCTGGCTGCAACCATTACGGCTCTCTATCACACGGGAAAGATTTCGCTGACCCGCGTGGTGGAGCTGCTCTCGGCAAACCCTGCGAAGATCGTGGGACTGACAGGCCGAGGCACGCTGGCCGCAGGCTCTATCGCCGACGTTACGATCTTCGATCCCAAGAAGCGCTGGACCTACGACGCGGAAAAAACGCGCTCGCGGTCACGCAACTGTCCGTATGGCGGAATGCAGTTCTACGGTAAAGTGCGAGCCACCATTGTCGGTGGCAAGGTTGTCTTCAGCGAGTTGTAAGCACTGCCCGGAAAGCGCAGCGTAACGAGTTCACAAGAGGCCCGCATCGAGCGGGCCTTTTGCTGTTAGAGTGGAATTTCCAGCCATGCGTGATGTTGATTCCATCCTGACCTCCATCTTCGGCCTCCAGCAGTTCCGCCTCCAGCAGCGCGAGATTGTGAATGACGTGCTGACGGGCCGCGATACGCTGGTCGTCATGCCGACCGGTGCGGGCAAGAGCCTCTGCTTCCAGTTGCCCGCCGTCTCTCTCCGCGGCCTCACGCTGATCATCTCGCCGTTGATTTCATTGATGACCGACCAGGTGCGGCAACTGCGCACGCTGAGGATTCCGGCCATGATGCTGTGCAGCGGGCAAACCTGGGACGAGCAGCGCGAAGTCATGGCGCGTATGCGCGACGGATTCCGCGGGCTGTTGTATGTTGCGCCGGAAAGATTCAACGCGCCCGGATTTCTATCCATCATCACGCAGCGCAAGTTGTCGCTGCTCGCAATCGACGAGGCGCACTGCATCAGCCAGTGGGGTCACGATTTCCGTCCCGAGTATCTGCGCCTTGGCGAGGTTCGCAAGCAACTCGGCAATCCGCTAACCATCGCGCTGACCGCGACGGCCACGCCCGAAGTGCGCGCCGACATTGTGCGAAATCTGGAACTGAAAGACCCGGCGATCCACGTCACCGGTTTTGATCGTCCCAATCTCAGCTACCAGTCCATCGTCTTCGCAAAGGCAAAGAACAAGCAGGAAGAACTGATCGACTATCTCTCGCATCAGAAGTCGGGCGGCATCGTCTACTGTTCAACGCGCAAGCAGGTGGACGAAGTAACCTCGCTGATTGGCAGCAGGCTGCGGGGCCGCGCCGTTGTTGCCTATCACGCAGGGATGGATCAGGATGCGCGGGGCAGCAATCAGCGCCGATTCATTGATCTCGACGACGCCATCATCGTGGCGACCAACGCCTTCGGGATGGGCATCAATAAGCCGAACCTGCGCTACGTCATTCACTACAACCTGCCAGGAAGCCTCGAAGCCTACTACCAGGAGGCGGGCCGCGCAGGCCGCGACGGCTTACCCGCGGAGTGCATCCTCTATTTCGCCGTCGCCGACGTGATGACGCAGAAGTTCTTCGTCGAAAAAATTGGCGAAACAAACGGCCAGTTAAGCGACAAACAAATCGCCGTGCTGCAACGGCGCGCCAATAAGCAATTGGACGCCATGCAGAACTACGCGCGATGGGAGCGTTGCCGCCGCAGGCAAATCCTCGAGTATTTCGGCGAAGACAAAATCCCGCAGGATTGCCAATGCGACGTCTGCCGCGCAAACAAGCCCACCATGAAAATTACGGGCTGCGCAGCAGCGCTGGCCACGGAGAGCACAACCACACGCGAAGCAGCGCCAGCAGTTCGCCGCGATTCCGTGGAGCGCGCAATGGGGCCCGCCATGCCAGCCTCGGAGGATCTGCGGCTGGCGCGAATGAAAGAACTTCGCCGCGACGTCGTTCGATCCCTTGGGACGATCTTCTTCCAGCACCTGCCGGACGAGTTACTGCGAAGACTGATTGAGAATCCACCGAAAACCGTTCTGGAATTGCGGGATGACTTCGAGATTCATGCGAAGATCATCGAGAATTTCGGAACGCGAATCTTGCATGTGTTGAGCGCCAATCAAGCGCAGAAACCAGCGCAAAGCCAAGGTCACTCTTTCGGCGCAAGGCACGAGAGGCCGTACTCAGAATCCCCATCGCCTGCGAGCCGCAAACGGGAAGAACGCGCCCCGCGCGCCAAGGTTGCAGCAGCCAGGGAAGTTGCAGGCGGCAAAGTGGGAGCCCTGCACGGGCGCGCGGTCGAGGCTCGCTTCGAGCGCCTGCGCACACTTCGCCTTGAGTTGGCGCGCAAGAATCGCTGGCCCGCGTACTGTGTACTTCAGGATGAAACCCTGCTTGAGATTGCACGGACCCAGCCAAGAACCATGCGCGAATTGCTGGAGATCAAGGGAATGGGCCCGAAGCGCGCGGAGCGCTACGGCAACGAGCTACTCGCCGAAGTTGCAAAGGAATAACCTTCCGTCCACGGAGCAAGCAAAGCAAAAGGCAGCCACTGGGCTGCCCTTCGCGTCTGCAAAAATTCATTCGCTAGATCTGTTTCGCAGAGGCTGTAATCGCGGGTGCCCCACCTTCGACGCGCGCCTTTTGCGCGGCTAAGATTCTCTCTCGCTTTGCAAGTTCTTTTTTCTCTTTGAGAGGGAGTACAGAGGGAGACCTTTCT
>Ga0302320_10000598_pt1 | contig 85869 bp, 88 predicted proteins | sample Bog_T0_3_FD_202130 | JGI IMG/M metagenome (GOLD analysis project Ga0302320, IMG submission 202130) | Peat permafrost microbial communities from Stordalen Mire near Abisko, Sweden - Bog_T0_3 | ecosystem: Environmental > Terrestrial > Soil > Wetlands > Peat | place: Sweden: Abisko, Stordalen Mire...
GGCCGATTCCTTTCGGGGTGCGAGTTGTGGTAAACTGCGCAGATCCCAGAAAGTGGCTAACGCATCAAGACCATTTTTTCTGTGTTCCCAAAAGGGTTAACGGCGTAGGGTGGCATGGTGGCAAGTTTTGTATGACCCTTGGGCCACGTTATCCGAGAGTGACGTTCTTTCTTCACTTCGAGAATGACCCGCACAATGGCAGAGTCCTTCGGGTTCGCGATTCCACCTGGGAAGCCTGGGCGTGGACGAATGAGGGCATCCCAGACGAGGAGGACGACTACAGATATCTCGGTTCTGGAGCCTGCACCTGCTTTGGCGAGGATGTTTGGGAAAGGACCGGACAGCCTAGCGGCGACCCCAGAGTGACAGACAAGATCCCTACACCGGGCACGGAGATAATCGATGAGATGGGGAATTACTTCGGACAACCGTTCCAGGACGAGATTCCCAAGCCGGCAGTGTCTCCAGAGTGAGATCGATGATGTCGCGGCACTATCATTAGCCCAAACCGGGACGCCACATGCCTGCCAACGCGGGCCTTTGTCGTTTTGTGGCGACAGGTGTGGGGCGGCGGCTGCATCATTTCGGGACCATAGGTGCGCCGACCACGAAGAGCGGCAGGCCGATCTTGCCAATGGTAGGATGGTTGACCTACAGAGCGACGATCAAAAGATCCTTGACGTCCGCGGCCGGTCGACCAGTGCCTTTTGCCCAATAGGAAATCAGCCGCCGTTCCCTACATACCTTCATGGTGGCGTTTCGGGAATGGTTCTATCTCCAGGAGAGAAGTCTTGTCGATCCGGCTGTGCTGGCGTCCTACGAGCGGGCGTTCCAGCAAGGGTTGGAGGGACTGATCGCGCGGACAACTGATCCGGCCCTGCGACAGGCATTCTCGACGATGCGGACGTTCGGGTTCGCTGCCTACATTCTCGGTTCGCTGACCAGAAACGGCGTCCAATACCAGTTTGACATCGAGGACTGTCTGCAACGGATCGTCTTTCGAATGCTGAGCCCAGTTGGAGAAAGGGGCCTGGGCCGGAGTAGCCTCTTCGATCTTGATCTGAACCGCACTTACGATCTGGACCGTGGCAACCCCTTGGAAGCTCGGTTCAAGACGTTCCTCATGCATGAACTGAGGAACATCACCATGGGGCGGATTCCGGCGCTGAGATTGACCCAACGGCCCGGAGCGCTCTCCATCGGCTACAGCCAGGATCAAGGAATGGTCTCCCCTGACGAGATCCCCGGTCGAGCAGCCGACGACAACCAAGAGATGATCAACGACATCACGGCACTTCTGCGACAGCGTTCCACGCCCCAGATGCCGCTGGCCGATCTCTTCCAGTCGATCATGGCAGGGGAAGCGACTCGGGTGCAGCGAAGCCGCTTCGGGCACAACACGGCCGACGCGGGGCGGAAGATGGTCGTCCAGGTGATTCAGCAGTACGCCTACCGAACGCAGAACACACACCTTCTCCAACTATTGGACAGATTCCGAGATTTCGACGCCACCCAGCCCAGTCCCGTTCGCCGACTGGTACCAGTACCAAAGCCGCACAAGCCGAAGTACCCGCCCGACGAGCAGGACTACAGGTCGATTGTGGACGTGATCGAACGTAACGGCCGACAGGCGAATCTGGCCGTCCTCGGCAAACTGCGCCGCCGGTGGCTCGAACGAGCCCCCCGAGATCCTTCTTCGTCCTATCCCAATCGCTTGGCCGACGTGTTGGCCAGGATGGTTCAGGATGGCGTGCTGGGAAAACAGGGCGCAAGGTATATCCCTGGGCCGCTGTACTCCCGCTTCTTGGCAAAACAGGAGCCCGTGGCCGTCGCTTGAAAGCGAGCGTGCCGTCGTCCTTCTGTCCTCCTTGTGTTGAATTTCTGACCACCTTCCGAATCACCCGAGGGAGGTGGGCGGTGCTCGACGACGCCGCTTCGCTGCGCAGTTGAACTCTCGCTAACCGGTCCTTGCGACTGTTCGGCTTCAACAGGCGGCCAGGGCGGATCATACTGCCCTAGCTCCAGGAAGCCAGTTGAACTCTCGCTAAGGCCATCCGGCGATCTTCGCGAACCACCCCCTCGTTCGTTTCTGGTGACGGTGCGACTCCATCTTGGATCATGTTGTCCGATGAACTCTCGCTAAGAACCCGGAAACCGCCCTTTGCGGATCTCCATGCCCAAGATGGAGGCCGGGCAGTAGCAATTCTGTCCCTGTCCCCAGGAGACCAAATGAACTCTCGCTAGAAATCGGGACACATCCCTCGGAGATTTCCATGTCAGATACGAATCGCTCCCATGAAGTGAACGACATCCAACCGAGTTCCCTGAAACACTTGGTCGGCAACCGGCACGTGATCGATCAGGTGGCCGTGGCGCTGGATGCCTGTCAGCAGGACAACAAGACGATGGCCTCGGCCCTCCTCGTCGGCCCCCCGGGCGTAGGGAAGTCGATTTTAGCAGCCGTTCTTGCGCAGGAACTCGTAGTGGATTTCCACAGCGTGTTAGGGCAGAGCATCGCATCGAATGCAGACCTTAACGCACTGCTCTTGGTCGCCAAGGACAAGGACGTGGTTTTCATTGACGAAGCGGACGAACTCCGCACCGAGTTCCAAACCGCCTTGTACCTCGCCATCGACCAACGCAAGATCGTCTTGCAGACCGGCGTTTCCCGCCGCTGTCCCCAGGCGATCCCCATTGCGGATTTCTGTTTGCTGTTGGCCTCCAACCATGAGCACTCGCTGGCCGCCCCGCTGCGCGACAGGATGAAACTGCTTTTGCGTTTTGGGTTCTACTCGGAACCAGAATTGGCCCAAATCCTGCTCCACCGTAGCAAGGCCCTGAGCTGGGAAATCTATGAGGACCTGTTTCCACAGATCGCCAAGAGGGCACGAGGAGTTCCGCGTCAGGCGCTGAGATTATTGTCCGCGAGTTGGCGGGTGTGCCGTAGCCAGGGCGAAGACACCATCACTGCCGCCCATTTCACGCGGGCCTGCCAGTTGGAGCAGATCGATGACTTAGGGCTCGGCCCCACGGAGCAGAAGTACCTGTCGATCCTAAACGACGGCGCGGTGCGGCTGAACATCCTGGCCTCAGTTCTCGGTCTCCCGGCCAAGACAATCGCTGAAGTGATCGAACCGTTCTTGATCCGACTCGGACTGGTCACTAAGGATGAGCAAAGCCGTCGAAACCTCACCGCCCTGGGCCGGGAACACTTGGCAAATCTCCGAACAACTGTTGTCTGATTTCCGTGAAAGGACTGTCTGATGAGTGAAACCACCAAAGCCGCCATCACCATCAGCGATATGGCCCGCATGGTCGGGCTGAGTCGAGCCCGCTTCTACCAGTTGATTGGCACGGCCTTTCCGTGGCCCGTCTACTCTCTGGCGACAAAGCGCCCATATTTCAGTGAAGAGTTGCAGAGGATCTGTCTGGATGTGCGGCGGCGGAACTGCGGCGTGGACGGTCGGCCGGTGCTGTTCTACGCTCGACAACTCTCGCTAACAGCGAAGCCCAGGCCGAAACGGAAGCCGGTCGCCAAGAAGACCCCAACGCCTGATGATGGCTTGCTGGACATCCTGGAAGGCGTCCGAGCACTCGGGCTGAGCATGACGACCTACGCCCAGGTGGAAGCGGTGGTGAAGTCGGCCTTCCCCCAGGGAACGAGGGAGTTGCCTCCGGGAGAGGTGATCCGCGCGGTCTTCCTGTCGCTCCAGCGTCAGAATTAGGGCGATATTGTGGGGCGATAATTGACCTTATCAGCCCAATCCGTGTCAGGTTCTGTGCAACGTCTGTCCAACTTTAGGAGTTAAGGCGTGAAGAATTCGGGCGATAATGTTTTCCGAAATACTCCTGTCGGGCCCGAGGAAGCAGCCCTCGTCAGCCAGTTCCTTGCCAGCCACGATCTTGCCCCTAACACTCGCAAGGCGACGATCAATGACCTGAGGAAGTTCGCCTCCTGGTTCGCCGCATCAAACCGGGAGCCTTTCACTATCGGCCGGGTGACGACTCGGGACGTGGCCGACTTCCGTGATCACCTGCGCCGGGATCTGGGGCAGGCAGTCTCCACGGTGAATCGGGCCTTGGTGATCGTCCGTGGCTTCGTCGGGTGGTTGGCTGAGAATGGTCATGTCCCAGCGAATCCCGCTAAGAAGGTGAAGGAACTTCGTCGGCAGGCGCTGGCCCCCAAGGGCCTCGACCGCTCCCAAGTTCGCCGTCTGTTGCGGGAGATCGAATTGCGCCAAGATGTCCGGGCAGCGGCGATCTTCGGCCTCATGCTGTACACCGGCTGCCGGGTCGGGGATCTCGTTGCTCTTGAATTGACCGACCTGATGATCGGGGAACGGAGCGGATCGGCCGTGTTTCGCTTTGGCAAGGGGGCCAAGCAGCGAAGCGTCCCCCTCCCCCTTCCGGCCCGCCAGGCGTTGCTGGTGTATCTGGACACTCGCCCACCGGCCGAAAGCACCAGAGTTTTCATCGGTGAGCGGGGGCCGTTGACCGAGCGAGGCATCCGGGCCTTATGCGACAAATACGCTGCGATCTGCGGCTTCAAGATCCATCCGCACTTGGTGAGGCACACCATGGCCCACAAGTATCTGGAGGACAATGGAAATGATCTTGTGGGATTGGCCCAGATTCTCGGCCATGAGTCGCTAAACACGACGGCCCGATATGTCAAGAAGAGTGAGGGCGAGCTTGCCCGGGCTGCGGAGAAGCTCAATTACTGATTGGCCTGGATCGTGGTCCTGATCTGCGATACCGACTTGACGGCGTAGATCGGGATACGGGTCTCACTCACCTTGGCAATGTCCCGCAGCACAATGTAATCGGTGTCGATCTCCACCACCGTGTAGCCAAGCGGCATATCGTTGTCGAAGGTGCTGATTTCGTAGACGGGGCCAGCATCCTTCACGTTTACAGGCTGGCCGACTCTCAGGGTACCGAACAGCCCTCGCTTGGCCTTGGCGTCGTTATCCGACTTGGAGGTGGTTCCAAGAGCCATCGTCAGCAAGACGGCGACGGTCGCCGCAGCAATCCAACTCTTTGTCATGCTCATTTCCTTTCGTGCGATTGGTTTCAGACGTTGATTGTGTTCTGGGCGTCGGGTCGGAACAAGGGCCTCGGAACGTGGAACTCTCGCTAACTCCGGTGGCAAGAGGCAGCGACGGGCTGTCCCAACCACACCACCTGCAACCGGAGATCAGTTATGGAAGAGTTGCGAAGCCTGATCCTGCAATACTCGCCTTACCATGACATGTACGATGATGCCCAGGGCTGGCGACGTGGCGCATCCATCGATCACCGCATCCGGGCGTTGGTCAAGCGGCTCCGGATCGAAGGGCACGGCCCCGAGATCGACACCCTGATGGCCGAACATCCCTCATTGATTTCGTGCCCAGGTGGGGCGAATGCCCTGGCTTGACAGCGAAACAACGGCTGGCGGGGGAGCACTTCGCTGCCCCCGCCAGCCACCTGAAACCAACACTCGCTATTCGGGCATCGTCACCCTCAAAAACATAGTACGGAGATTCTTTCATGCCCACGCCACGGTTTTCTCTAGGCCAGGTTGTCGCAACGCCGGGTGCTCTCGCTGCTTTGCAGGAAAGCGGCCAGACTCCCGCCTTCTTCTTGGACCGTCATGCCCGAGCCGATTGGGGCGAAGTATGTCCCAGCGATGCCCACCTCAACGATCAGGCTCTGGTCGATGGCAGCCGATTGTTGTCGGCTTATCGAACCCTGAAGAATGAGCGGCTTTGGATTATCACCGAGGCCGCCGACGAACAGGGCCACCGACTGGCGACCACGATACTTCGGCCGGATGAGTATTGACCCGCACACTCGCTAGAACCCACCGTCAGATCTCTCCAAGGAGGACGATCTGCGGAGAAGCAGTTCCCGTGATAACGGGCCACGACCATACTTGCCAAGCCGGGCAATACTGATTTTTGCCCCAAAGGAAGACGGGATTTCGAGAAATCCTACTATGTTAAGGATGACTCTTAACAGAAAGGATATACCCATGAAACTAATATCATTGAAAGACCTTTGCCCGGAGATCTTGGGTAACGATGACGCCGTAGTTGCTTATCTGGTCGGAGGAGTTCGGGACGAAGGGATTGACGCCTCGGATGCCATGGCTCTTTACTGCGACTATCTGTCACTGCCGCTAGCAGACCACGTACACAACATGGATGCCTATCGGCAGGCATGTGAGACACTCGACATCGCCTTTCGTGGCAGAGATATTACACCGTTGCTTGAGCAACTGCGTGAAATTGCGACCAATAGTAAACGGCTGAACTACTAATCCCAAGCAGATCGCAGCCAACCAGCGATCAATGAATTGCCGTAACCTTACGATTTCCGAAGGAATACTGACTCTCGCTAAACGGTCAGTCCCAATCACGAAACCATTGCACGGAGATTCTTCCATGGGCTGGCTTTTCACACACGGAAGCACTCGGCAAGGGCTGATCCGGGAGCGAACCCAGAATTGGGACCGGACGACCGAAGATGGAATGGTCGTCAAGAGCACTTGCCTTGCTCACTGTTTTCGGGGCGGCCGGTTCTCGGGTGTCCTGTGGGCCGTCTGGGAGCGGACGTTCTCGAAAGACGGTCAGGACGTTCAGCCGACCGAGCGATGGATCACCTGCGATCTGCTTCGTTACCAGATGGGCTACGGGTGGGGCTACAAAGAAATGGACGAGTCAATGGGCCCGTTCTATTACTCTTGTCCGCTGGGCTATCTGGACATGGTGCCCATCGACCAGTACGGCGGCAATGAGCAGTGGCGGGAAGGAGTGAAGGCCCATCATGCCCGGCGCAGGGAGAAGCCGGTCGCTGCCCTGTGAGCACCGGCCAGGAACTCTCGCTAACCCGGCCGTCCAACATTAGCACAGCCTTCAATCAAGAGGAGATCCGACGTGTCCGATCCTACCGAAGCCATCCGCCGCCAACGCGTTGCCGAGATCAATGCCGAGCCCGGGAGCCGGGAAGCGCTCGAATTGCAGTACGGCCAAGTCTGGACGACGCAGGAACTTGGCCGTGATTTCGACGTTCTCGGCTTCGCCGCCCCGCTGGTCGTCGTTCGTCGCAAGGCGGATGGTGTCCGGGGCTCGCTGGAGTTCCAGCATTCTCCGAGGCTGTATTTCCATTGGGAACCGGAGTAGTGCGGCCGGGTGGTGAACGGGCTCCTGCGGGCGACCGTGGGAGCCCCAGCTTCCTCATCAACAGAAAGGACAACACCGATGCCGACCTACGAGATCGAACAATACGAGCTTCACGTTCAACGCTACCGGATTGCGGCCACTGATGAAGCCGAAGCCATTACCAAATTGTTCGACGGCGAGGCGGTGCCGGTTGACAACGGCCTCGACTTCATCGAAGTGGCCGACGATTACGGGCTCTCTGCTGATAACTACAGGGACCTGGCCGCTGCCCTGCGGGAGCAAGGCGTGCCGGTCGATGTGGTGATTCCGTCGATCCGAAGCATCGAAGTGGCCGTGTAGACGACACGGCGCTGACGGAATCGGGACTCTCGCTAAGGAGGGGCGTGGTGGAAATCACAACCCTTTCCCAGGAGAAGTCCAATGCTCGCTACCCTGCAAGACTCGTTTGTGCGTTACCTGCCCTGGATGCGGAAGACCGCTCGGCTGGCCTTCCAAAATCTTGAAGCCGATAAACAGGATGAACAAATTGCGGCCACCCTGGCGCTGGCGTGGAAACACTGGCATCGCCTCGGAGAACGGGGCCGGGCCGATGAACCGGGCATCTTGAAGTCGGTGCTGTTCTACAGCGTCAAACAGATTCGAGCCGGAAGGCGTATCGATTCGGCCGGAAAGCCCCGGGATGTCCTGAGCCTCCGGGCATACGGCAAAGTCAGGTTTGAGCCAGGGCATCTCGATGATTATGTCGGCAAGCACGACGAAGTGCTGGACGTGGTTTCCTTCCGCCTCGACGTTCCCGCTTTCCTGGCAACGCTGAACGACCGCCAACGAACGATGGCCCTCGACCTCGCCAACGGAATGTCCACGACGGAAGCGGCTGAGAAGTACGGCCTTTCGCTCGGTCGCATCTCTCAATGCCGCCGTGAGTTGGTATCGCTCTATGAGCAGTTCGTCACTGAGTAGGCCAATGGCCCGGCCCGCCCCCATGCAGGAAAACATGGGGGCGCTGGCCGGGAACTCTCGCTAATTCAGCGGGGTGAGGGACAGCAGACACAGCCCGAACTCTCCGTCCCGAGCGGCGTCGATGAGGATCTCATCGAACAACCAGAATGGCACGTCCGGATCGGCCGGATCGGGCACGATCAGGAAGTCCGTCCCGTCCTCGTCCATCCTGACCTCACAACCAGGGGGGCAGTCGATAACATAGCGGGCGAAGTTGTCACGGCATCGCAGCAGCATGGGAATGTCTCCTTTCCATCCCATACTCTGCCGTGATCGGCGGCCCGACTTAGTCGGCCAGGAGAGGGACAGGAAAGAATTGAAGCGGACGAAGGCCGCTTCGGATCGAAAGGCGAGTTGATGATCGTCTGGGCAAGGTGCGCAACACTTTGCGAAATCGAGAAACCTGGAACCGTTTCGTCCCCTCTTGAACTCTCGCTAAGCCCCTACACAGGGTTCGCTTCAAGTTTCTTTATTATCAACTCGGTTTTTTCCCCTGGTGGGGCGGGTTTTCCCCGCATTTTTCGGTCCTGAAAATCGCCGCCGCCAGAAAAATCGCCGAACCATAGGGTTCGGCCCTTGCGGCAAACGCAACGTATGAACTCTCGCTAACGACGAAGAGGAGTAGAACATGGAACTTGGTCTCTACCTTGCCGAAGTTCTCGCCATAGCGGCAGGACAAGTCGGCGGAAATCCAGCCCTGGTGGTTACCATGCGGCCCGAGAGCCGCTCGTTTCAGTCGCACAACTTTGCCTTCACGCAGGCGCAGGCCGTCCGCATCCACAGGGAACTCGGCCGATTGCTCGATGATCCTGAGTCGTGGATTCATGTTCCGGAAGAGCAGCGGACAGAGGCGGATGAGGCATAGGGGAGGGATGCAATGATTTTCTGGTCGATTCTACGGTGGGTCTTGTGGATCGTCGGAGCATATCTGGGGACATGCTTCCTCATCGGCTGCATTTGTGCCCTGGTGGAAGAACTCGGTATCCAGCGTAAAGTGAAGCCTACGGCTTTGGGCCTACGGCGCAAACCGAAGTTCAGGGTCGTGCGTTACGAGGAGGAAACTGACTGATGTTGGGTTGGATTCTCGCTTTCGTCTATCTGCTGATCATGTCGGCCATTCAACGCTGGTGGGATCGGAACGTCTCCCGGACGTGGCGCTACGATCCAGTGAGGAAATGGCGAACCAGCCGAGCAACGCTCTTTTGTAAGGGATGGGCGATCTTGATCCCGCCCGTCCTGATCGTAACCCTGATGATCGGCGGCAACGTCCTCAATGCCGTGGTGGGCGCTTTCGTTGGGATGCTGGTCTTCACGCTTTTCATGGAGGTCGGATCGAGACTGCTGCTCGGTTGGTGGCATGATGGCGATCCTGGATATCAAGCGCTTATCCGGGACGGTTTTGATCCATTCTGGGACCTGTGGTTGATGGGGATCGTCAACCGAGATCCGGAGGAGGTTCGGGCGGGAATGCCGCCGTTGGCGCTAAGAGGCAGCAGTTGGCAGGCCCCGACCAACTGGGTGAATCGATGTAGCTGTGGTGCTCAACAGCCGGGCCCGATCTTCTGGTGCTGGTTCTGCGGCCGAGGCTACGAGCACGGCTGTCAGAAGATCTGCTGCCCCGACTGCGACACCACGTTCTGCGAGTCGGAGCCCGGCCGCGCTCAGCAGATGCGGGTGACATGCCCCGGTTGTGGAACGGCTTGGTGGTTCCCTGGCTCGCGTGCTCAGTGATTCCACCGCACCGAGAAACAAGAACTTGGGACGGCCTTACTATCATAAGGTAGTAACTGCGATCCCGCGGCAGGCGTGCTGAGCAACCAGGGCCCGATTGTCCCGCGTCAGGGACCGACTGCGGCAGCAAGTTGCTCGTGCAACAGACGAAGGAATGACGCGAATGCCCGCCGCTTGACGTGACGGAAGTGATCAACATGAAACGAAACTACTTGGCCTTTGACATAGAGACAGCAAAGGTGCTGCCCGACAATGAACCTGACTGGAACTCGCACCGCCCCTTGGGAATCTCGTGCGCGGCAACTCTTCTCGGAGACAACAATGAAGTGCTCCTGTGGCACGGCGGAACAGATCGCAAGAGTCCGACGGGCCAGATGAGCCAGCAGGAGACTGCGGGGCTGGTCGAATATCTGGCGACCCAGGTTCAACGCGGCTACACTCTCCTCACCTGGAACGGGCTCGGGTTCGACCTCGACATCCTGGCCGAAGAGTCAGGAATGCCGGAGGAATGCAAGCGACTCGCGGTGACCCACGTGGACATGATGTTCCACATCCTCTGCCAACTCGGACATGGCGTCGGCCTCAACGCCGCGGCCAAAGGGATGGGCGTTGTTGGAAAACCTGAAGGGATGAACGGCGCCATCGCTCCTGTGTTGTGGGCAGAAGGGAGGCGGGAAGAGGTGTTGGGGTATGTCGCCCAGGATGTGCGGACTACGCTGGGCCTCGCGATGGCTTGCGAAGCCTGCGGGGCGATGCGATGGATCGCCCGCAGCGGCAAGCTGCGTTCAATGGCATTGCCCAGAGGATGGCTGACTGTGGATCAGGCGGAAAAACTGCCGGAGCCCGATACGTCGTGGATGGCTGATCCGTGGCCGCGGACGAAGTTTACGGGGTGGATGCGGTGAGAGACGCCGGATCTCCTGGGGCTGCCGTATGCCTCAGTGGCAGCCAGCGTGCTGCCAATCACAGCCAAGTATCCCGGCGTGGGAATGGTGCTCAAGGCCACTCGCAATGGCTGGGCTCGCCCATGACGATCCTTAGCCTGAAGAGTCAACGGGAAGGTGACTCGCTTCGCGTGCATCTTGTCGAAGAACAACCCCGACTACCAGAAAATAGTTGCACACATTGTGGGCAGACGTGGCCACAGTGTTGACATCGGGGGAAACGACCGACAAGCAGTTCGTATGGCGAGGGGATGTGGCACCCGGTCCACCCCTGTATCAGGAAGGGGACGGGGGCCACTCGTCGCTGGACCGGGTGCCTTCTTTGTCGCAAACGGCTCGGTCCAACCCTGACAGTTTATCGCGGGGTATGGTTGACATCTATTGCGGCCGGGCCGGGTGCCTTCTTTTCAGCTTGGTCGGCTTCACCGCGATCATGCTGCCACAGCGCCTGATACCGCGAGCAGATCGCCTTCGCGTCCGCTGTCATTGCCTTACCAGCGGATCGAAGTTCTCTTGCTAATGAGTGCTTCAACTTCCACGGTGTTTTAACAACGAGCGTCGAAGTTTGTGGGTCGTGGTCCCGATCCAGCAGCGATCACCTTGTCGATCCTCCCACTCCTCCTCATCATAGCTCTTGCCTGCGACCTCCCAACCTTCTTGAAGGAGACGATCCAGATTTTCCTGTCCTCTTCCTTTAATTGGCCCATCATTCCACCCCTCCCTGACCTCGGCGGAGCAGTATTCAAACGTCGGCTGTCCACACCCCGGACACGATTCGGCTTGGCTCGATACGTTGCGACCACATGCTGGACAGGCAAAAAGTGGCACACCCGCCTGCCTCGATGTTGGAGCGCCGCAACCGCTGCAAAAGCGCGCACCTATTTGCAGGGAGTCGCCACAAATCGAGCAGCACGCCGGGGGCGCTTCAGGCTGACGCCCTGGTTGTCGAGCAACGGCATGGGCGGAGTTAGGGACAACGAGTACCGTGCCGCATTGCGGGCACTTTGCTTTCCTGCCCGCGAGCTCGTCTTTGAGGGAGAACGTCTTGTTGCATCCTGGGCAGTTGAAGGAGATCATGATTTCACCCCGTGAGGAAAACAGCGGTAACTCTCCAGTCATTTCGCCGGCCTGCTCCTTCCCATTCCGCAGGAAACCTGTATCTCGTAGTGTACGTATACATTCGGCGGAAAGCGAGGGGCCGCAAGAGAAGCCCAGCAAACGAGATGATGGCGACTGGTGTTCTTGCAGCAAAAAGGGCCGCAATCAACTCGTGCGCGCCACACACAGCAGTTGCGGCTTGTGGTAGGCCGGGTGCCGCAGTTGGTCGCGCCGCTCGCGAACTTCCCGTTGGTCGTCCAGGATGCGGTACATCGTGAGGATCGAGCAGGTGTGCCGCCCCTAGTCCAACAACGCTGCGTAAACCTCGGCCGGGGCCTTGTCGGCGAACGGCTCGCTGTGAAGCACGTCGAGAACCTGCCTGCGCTCCTGGTAGCTCAGCGCCCGCGGCGGCCTCCAGGCGCATGTACACGTTGCACCAGGCGACGAGACTGTCGGCCTGGTCCGGCCGGACGAGGGTCAGATTGATGCTCCTGCGGAGTGCGACGGCGGTGGATGCCATGGCCCTTTTGTAACGCGAAACCTTCTGTCACGCAAACAAAAAGGTTTTCGTGAGGCGAAAGGGCGAGGATCGGCCGCGATCGGAGGCGGTTTTCGTGACAGAAGGTACATTATGTCACGCGTACCGCTCGTGCCGAAGAAAGCGCTGCATACGGCGAACGCATGCTCAGCGTCGTGGCCACCTGTCGGCAGCAGAATCGCAACGTCTTGGATGTGTCTGAACGCGTGTTGCCGGACGCAGCTCAGCGGCTCCGCTGCTCCTTCTTTGCTGCCTGCAGAGGCTGAGCTGGCCACCGCCTGATTGGCAAGTTCCCTTCTAGCCAGTCTGGTCCTGGGGCTAAATCGAGCCAAGCCCCACTACAGGGGGATTCTGCGCTGTTTTGCAAGAAACTTGGGATGTATTGGGGGGGCTCTTGCAACGCCGGGCCCTTGTGCGACAATAGACGGGTCTGCGCTTGAACGGCTACGTTCGACTTGACTCCTTGGCGTGCGCCAGGGGTTGAACGGCTACGCAGAACAACCGCGAAACAGGAGTTCCATCACATGCTCGCCGAGAAGAAAGAGACGCACTCCCAGAAGGTAGTGAATACCATGGCAGACCGAGCTCGCAACGGCATCATTCGTCAGGTGGTCCAGCCCGACGCTCCTAAACGGTCTTCGGTGGCGGACTGCGCCCAGTGCGTTGGTGAGTGCAAGACTTTCTAGGAACCCGTCGTTGATCGCACGCCGGGGATGCCTCGGCGTTCCGTGCGCGTAAGAGGTCAGTTCCCAGCATCATCAGATCCTTACTCGACGAGGGTTTGTGGGAGCAGGTGATGACGGGACGTGATACCTTTATTGCGCATGGATGTCAGGCATACTCCACATGAACGACTCCCTCCTGCGCTGTCTCCGCGATGACTTCATGGATTTCTTTGGCATTGAGCCCGAGGAGGTCGCCCAGGCCATCCGCGAACAGCACCGCCAGAGAGAGTTCGACCTCTACCAAGAAGCCTTTCCGGCTTCCCGTGTACCTTATGATCGCTGCCGATTCCTCTCCCTGCCGCTGCATGCCTGGTGGCATATGCGTGGTGGTGCGCGACTGGCCGCCTTGCCGGAGGTGCGAGGGCGACTACTGGACTACGGTGCTGGGTTGGGCACCTTCGCACTCGCGGCGGCGGCTCTGGGGCACCCGGTCGTAGCCATTGAACCGAACATTCTGTGTCGCGCATTCATGGAATTCCGGGCACATCGTCATAGCCTTGACATCATAGTCTTGGCCGAACTTCCGGAGCGCATCCAATCCGTCGAAACCGTCGTACTGCTCAATGTCTTGCAGCATATCCCCGAGTGGGCAGGAGTCCTCTCGTCGCTGCTTCCATGCCTCGAAAGAAGCGGACGAGTCATCGAGACAACCGAGTTCAAAGCCGATCCTCATGAGAAATCCACACGTGTTGAGGCGGACATCGCAGCGATGGAGGGTATCTTTCGCCGGGCAGGTTTCCAAATCAGCGCCTATGTCGAGGACTGCAGAGTATGGATGCGCGGTCAAGCAGACCCGCATGGTCTTGGTATTTCTTGATGGAGGAAATGGAAAGTGAATCGAGTCCAGTATTATCCCAGCGGATGTGTTGAGCCTAACGACTCCATCAACATCGGCCGCGGGAACTACCTGCTACCCGCGACAGATGAGCAGAGGTCCATCCTCTACAATCCCTTTCGCGGAGTGATCCGTGAGGTCGAGCGGGATGTCTGGGATGAGGTTGCCGGCCTTGACGACGACACTCGCAGAGCCGTGCTAGAAGATGTGCTTCCCGGTGATACCATTTCATGGGAGCATTTCGAAGCCCATCCGCTCAGCTTAGGCCATCGCTCGGGGGAACACGCCCATGCCATGTATCGGCCTACACATGCCGTGTTTCTGATGGGTCGGGCATGTAACTCCCGATGTGTCTACTGTTACGCCAACGCCAATGCTCAAGCGAATCGTGGTGCGTCCATACCGGAAGAAGCAGCCCGCACAGCGATCAGGATGGTCGCTGAGAACACCCGGGAGGTGGGCCAGAAGCCCTACTTCGCGTTCCACGGGCCCGGCGAGCCCATGCTCCATGCGGACCTCATCGAGAGGTTACTTGATGCTTGTGAAGACGCCGTAGGAGCAGGGGCTCAGTACCACCTCGTCACGAACGGCACTGTTCGCAAAAACGACCTCGTCCGACTCGGAAAGCGGATAAGAGACATTCAGATTAGCTTCGACGGCCCTTCCGACATCCACAATGCCCAGCGCCCCCTCGCCAACGGGGGCGACTCCTGGGCACTGGCCATCGAAGCGATCCATGCCCTGCGGGATGCAGGCGTTAATGTCACCGCCAAGGCCACAGTTACAGGGCGGTACATCGGCCGAATGGATGAAGTCTTTCATTTCGCAAGGAAAGAGCTCGGCGGATTGAGCGGTTTCTATCTAGGCCTGGTACTGCCGATGGGGCGCGCCGAGGACGACCAGAGGCTTGACGTTCGTGGTGTGATCGATGCGTATTGGAGTGCTCGACAGCACTACCCTGATGCGGGCGTCTTCGTTGTGAACGCTGAAAAGGTATACCCCGACATCATAGACCGTTACTGTGGGATTACGGATCCGAATTTCTGTATCACTCCCGAGGGGTGGGCCACAGCATGCTTCGCCGTGACAGACTTGGATGACGAGCGAAGCGAGACGTACTTCTTCGGGAGATTCGACGAACGGCTTCGCGCCTTTGAGTTCGACATGGAGAGGGTTCGGCGCCTCCGCGGGCTGAAAGTCTCTAGCATCGCCCACTGTAGAAACTGCTTCGCAGCCGCTCATTGCGGGGGTGACTGCATGGCTCGACTCCACGCGCCAGGCGGCCCTAGGCAGGTCGCCGAGGAAGCCACTCGCAACGATCCCCGCTGTCGGCTCACACGAACATTCGTGTATACCCGGATTCTGGAGCAGTTGTCTGCTTTGCAGACGTAAACAGGATACCTACCAGCTCTGGAGGATGGAGATGATAGGCGGCGCGGCAACGGTCCTTTTCCCGAAGCCAAACCTCGGGACCGCCCCAGGACGAAGGCTGTCCGCCCGATTCTGACCACATGGGACATGACTGCTCCACGCAAGAAACCCGTCGCCTTGGTTACCGGTGCTAGTCAGGGTATCGGCAGAGCCGTGGCCCAGACATTGGCGACGAGCGGGTATGACTTGGCACTGTTGGCTCGTCACAAGAACCTGCTGGACGCCACGGCCCAGGATTGCGTAGGCGCTGGCGCGCGGGCGTGCTCAGTCGTAGCGGACCTCTCCCGATCCTCACAACTTGTCGGAGCGGTGGAACAAGTGGTGGAGGCATTCGGAGGGCTCAACGTGTTGGTGAACTGTGCCGGAATACACCATCGCGCGAGGGCTTGGACGGCTGACGAGGAGGACTGGGACGAGGTCCTGTCAGTTAATTTGAGAGGTCCGATGCTCCTGACAGCCCGAGCCCTTCCTCACATTATTAAGAGCGAAGCCGGAGGCGTGGTCTTCGTGGGCTCCATGGCCTCTGGCCAAAACGTGCCAACTGGAGGAGGGTACTGTGCGAGCAAGTGCGGTCTGCTCGCGTTTGCTCGCTCAGTATTTGAAGATGTTCGGGAGTATGGGACGAAAGTCTGCACGATCTCACCGGGCTATGTTAACACCCAGATGATGACAGGCCGTCCTTTCGATCCCGATCGTCTTCTTCGGCCAGCCGACGTTGCGGAGGCTGTTCGGTGGGTGCTGTCTACCTCGCCGACCGCATGTCCGACGGAAATCCTGCTACAGCCTCAGCGGGAGCCTTCGGTACTGGAAGACGAGCAAGGAACAAGGCAGCGCCTGTCGAAAGGTTGGGGGAGGCGAGATGAGTGATGGGCGTCCAGGAGCTTCGTGGGAGTTCGAGAACGAGCATTACCTGCTTGCGGTAAAAAAGTTCGATGCTGAACGCGAACTGGGACGATCCTCTTCCCCGTGGCCACCTACCCTCCGTGCACTTCGCCGGGTCACTTTCGAGATATCGAACATCTGCAACTACGCGAATCAACACAGGAAGTGCCCCGCTTCCTGGGCCAAACGCAGGTTAGTACTGCCCGCAAGCATCGTCCAGCGATGCTTGACTGAACTAGGTGAGGCGGGTTTCTCGGGAATCATCGCCTTTCACAGGTACAACGAGCCCCTCATTGACCCACGCTTCGGGCACTTCGTAGGAATGGTCCGCGCTCGGTGCCCTGACGCATCAATCGTCGTGCTGACCAACGGTTTCGTGCTTTGTCAACAGATGCTCGACGATCTCGGTGAGATGGGTGTACGGCTAATCACCGCGTCGGCTTATTCGAAGAGGGAATTCGAGAGGCTCTCTGCCATGAATGCCTCCTTCCCTTACCGAGTATTCCGCTCAGATCTCGATGATCGGCGAGGAATCTATGACAACAACCTGGTTCTCGATTTGCGCCTTGCCTGTGGCGCCCCGTACGCTGACCTGATTGTGAACGCGCAGGGCAGTGTGTCTTTGTGCTGCATGGATTGGGACGATCGGGTCACTTTCGGAGATCTCCGCCAGGAGTCCCTTTCGGCTATTATCTCGTCTCCCATAATGGTTGAAGTCGCAAGCGACCTCAGAGCTGGGCACAGGAAACTGGATCTGTGCCGACGTTGTGCAATGCGACGATGAGCACACCCCTGGACCAGAGGACGGAACTCTTGTACGCTGCGGCGGATATCGACCGGCGCATCGACGCGGTCTTCGAGGGCTTCTTTGTTGGGGCCGACGCAACCGAGCAGGCCAGTCGCTGCGATGATCACGAATTGGCCCCTTGGTTCCTGCGTTGGCTTCCCGAGCACCAGCCCATACTTGAAGCTGGATTCGGGACGGGACGATGGCTAGCTTGGTTCGAGGGCCAAGCCTGGCGCTCGGTGGGAATCGAACGAATCGCCGTTCTTGTTGAACAGGCGCGTTCTCAACTCCCAAAAGCAAATCTGTCCCTCGGAGATTTCAGAGAGCTGCCATTCGCTGACTGCTCGTTCGGTTCCGTCGTCGCACTGGGCTCGATAGAGCACGCTCCCGAGGGCCCTCTTCGTGCACTCCGCGAGTTCCACCGTGTGCTCCGCCCGGGGGGCCTGTGTCTGCTGACGGTGCCCGCAGGCACGCCGATGCTCCGAGCTCGCGAGTGGCTTCGACGAGTTCGGGTGCGGCTGCTCGCGACACTAGGCCGAGAGCACCTCGTCAAGTCGGCTTGGCGTCCTCCTGGATCTCCCGTGGCAGCTTGGTGTCCAGTCCTTCATGAAGACGGATGCGGTTGGCATTTCTACGAGTACCTGTTCACAGACGCGCAAATGCGCGGCTTTCTGGAGTCCGCCGGTCTACAGTTGATTTCGGCTGGGGTGATGGCGCTCGACAAGGGCGTGATCTTCGACTTTGGGCGATTAGCGGGTAGCTTCGACGATGACGGCACGGCGTCGTTGAACTTCGTGGGGTGTGCGATTAAGAAACTGTTGCCGCCGTGGGTCGTGGCGCAGACCCTGTCCTATGTGGTTCGTAGGGAGTGAGGCCAGGTTCGCAGGAGAGCGTGGAGGCCAAGCGATATGCCCCGTCCGACTGCGCCCAGGTTGTCGCGGAAGTTCCGACGGGTATTGACGTCGCAGTGGTCACTTGCCGCGCGAAGCACCGCCCAGTGGTGGGGGCGACCTTCCATCGCTTGCATGAATGCCCAGCTTTCCATGTCCGCAACGAGGGCTCCTGGAAAGGAGCGCAGGCGGCGACGGTCTTTGCCGCTGCTCACAAGGCGGTCCACAGTGACGATACAGCCGACTACACCACCACACTGCCTGGCAGCTCCTTCCTGCCAGGCCGGTTGAGGATGGCTGCGGTAAGAGCTGGGCTCGCGGTCATAGAAGCCACCAGCGAAGACTGGGGTACCGATAGGGAGATCGGGAATGAGGGCGCCAGCGCAGCCTGCTAGTATCGCCCCGGAGATATCCAGCGGCATACCCGGGCTCCCAAGGGTGCAACCAAGCTCTGTTCGGCCCACACCTCCCACGAGCAACTTCAACCGTTTGCCTTCCAGTTCGAAGGGCTTTCCCTCCACGGCCTCCCGCGCCCCGTCAGGTGACAAATCGAGGTTCTGCAAAAGAGCCTGCGCTTCAAGGAAGAACGGTGTGACAACAACAATCACGGATCAGGCTCCGAGGTAAGTGGATCAATAATCACGCTCCGAGAAAATGGCGTTGGAGAAACATCAACATGGCCTCAGTGTCACCGGGCGAATCAAAACCAGCCACCAGCGGGCGAGATTCGAGCAGCAGCCGGGGTTACCCGCCCAAAGAAAGCGTCTCTCTCCTTTCAGCGCTATGTAGCAGGCGTCGAACCGGGCTCCTATTGCAAAGGATTCGGTTTCAATACGAAGAAGATTGGGCAGAAATTGATAAGCAGCGTATCTTGCACCGGAAGCCACTCCGGTTTCAACCTTGAAATCAGGAAAAGAAACGGGTCGCCAGCCATCGCAATCAAAAAGAACGGCCACACGAAGATCAACGCGACGATTCCCGCCGCGTTTCGCGGAAGTTTGCGCATGATGTGCCAGCCCGGAAGACAGAGAAACAGCCAACCCAAAGGGGCGGCTATTATTATTGTCAGCAGCTTTGCATCCCTGGCGGCAATGGCTGCGACGGTAGCGACGGCGATCCCGCCGACAAAGGCGCGAGCCAGGTTGAAGCGTATCGTGCCGAGCCACTGGACTCGATAAGAATCTCTGGAATAATCAAATGCCTCAGCCATAAGAATTACCTCCTTTTCCTGCCATAGTTAGGGGAATTGCTTGCGCGAGACACGCCGGTTCAGAACCTTGCCGTATCGCGGGCATTGAAATTGAATGGTTTCCATCACCTTGTCCATTCTTACACTCCTCCGCATCATAGCTCTCGCCTACGATCTCGCAACCTTCTTGGAGGAGACGAACCAGATTCTTCTGCCCTCTCCCTGTAATTGGTCCATCATTCCACCCCTCCACCGATTACGGCGGTACTTCAGGCGTTGCCCCGATACAGCCGGCACACCGAGCACCTCCTGGGATTCAGGAAAACCAGGAGGGCTCGATGTCCTCGGCAGCATGCTCGTGGGGCCTCAGCGAGCACCAGTTCGTCCGCGGTCGTCATATAGCGGCACGGTAACGACTTCGGTACTCGCTGCCCCGTGGTCCCCTCGGGACAATCGGCTAGCCTTCGATCACCTGGCCCTTATCTTCCGAGTGGGCGTAGTTCTCATTCATGCTGGTCATAAGCGTGGCCGCATGTCTTGCAAGCATAGGGAGAGTAGCCGGTGCTAATATAGCCCCCGCAAGTCTTCCCTTCGCGCCGGCAAGCTCGACACGGACCATGGCCAGCCGAAACATGATGTTCTTCGCAACACGACACACACTCGCCGAGGGGCTCGACAAGAGGCGTGGCGCAGAGTCCCTCGGGCCTTTCCTTCAATCCTACGGACATAGCATTACACTCCTGTGTAGTAACGGTTCATGGCGTTCTCAACATCGTTGCACCCGTCGGAACGCCGTGGCGGCGGGGTAATGGCTTCAATAGTCGTTAACGAAATCAGATTCATTAGGTTCTTGTTGTCGGTCCGCAGCTTTGCGCGTTGCAATGACCAGAATTCTCCGCACGTCGGAAAAAACGCACAACTGAATGCTGGATAAATCACTGGCCCACAACAGCCAAGTTGTCCCTCGCTTCTTCCCTCACTTTCTCTTGTTGCTCCTCCCACCCACGAATCGGCTGCGCATGCAAGACCCTTTGATAGCACGCACGCGCCCCCAGCTCATCGTTTCGGCCGCGGAGGTAACTCATTCATCACGAGTGTTGGTCATAAGCATGACCACACGTCTTGCACGGATAGGGATTGTAGCCTGCGTTGATGTAACCTCCGCAGGGCCTTCCCCCGGTTTTCGGGTTCTTCCCCTCCCTCTGGCACGCTCGGCAGGCACCACTGCCTGCCACAACATGATCCTCTTCGCAACGCGACACACACCCTGCGGGAGCCGCGACAAGAAGCGTGTCGCAGAGTTCCTCGGGCCTTTCCTTCAATACTACGGACATACAATTACACTCCTGTGTAGTACAGTTCATGGCGCTCTCAACATCGTTACACCCGTCGGAACGCCGCGGCGGCGAGGCAACGGTAACTGTGGTCGTGAGTTCGTTTCGTGTGGCGCAACTCGCAAGAGCGGAACTGACGCATCATCCGATGGTGGCCAAGTTCTCCCTCGCCTTCTCCTTGCTGTCCGAAAAGAACTTCTCGCAGTCTTCTATGCTGTCATCGGAAACAGGCTGTGCGTCTACCACCCGCCGCATGTACACGCGAGCCCTTTGATGATCTTTGCGCTCATTGTAGTAGAGAACACCGAGGTCTCCCAATATCTGGAGCATGGGATCGCCCGGCAGCCGTTCAAACATGGCTAGCTTCTCTTCAAGGTACTTGATCGCAGCATCAACGCCCTTCGTTTTCTGGATCGTGCCGGCAATGAGGGAATAGCCAACGTCGAAGCGCGGTAGAATGGACCTGGCCCAAGGCTCATCAAAGACCCCGTAACGCTGCTCCGAGTCAACCCTAGCAGCGTGTTCCAGTTGTTTGGCCGCTTCCGCAAACAGCGGGAACTCACGGAGGCCGAAAGCTTCCCCACGCTGTAGCGCCAGCTCACGGTAGCAACCTACCAGAAACCGCCGCGCCCGAACGTCTTCATCCTCCGGTAGACCGCCTCGTATTGCTTCTTCCAGGAGCCTTGTGGCTGTTTCACAAGGTTTGTCCGTAGCAATTGCCGTAATCGCTTCTGTTAAATAGCCGAATGCTAAGTTCGCTTCAAAGTTCGGACAGGGGTCTGCACGCTCGATCGAACGGCCGAAGATTGGGCTCTCGCAATGAGCGCATAGCTTTCGGGGAGCACGGTACTTGCACTCGCTACACTCCGGCGTCGATGGTTTCAATGATGGCAGTGGAGCACTTGTTGCGGTGCCGGGAGGCGGGAGCGGCGGCGCGCGTCGCGACGGCCGCAGTAACTTCTGCTGGTGCTGGACCTTCTCTTGCTGTTGTATCAATCCCCGCAATTCCTGCCGCCTGGGACCGAGAGCAGCTAACGCTGCTGCGGCTTTCTGCGCGGCAGGCCCCCAGAATGACACGTAAGCGGCAAACATCGCGTAGAGGGCTCCGATCACCGACACCGCAATGCCCGCGCCTGTTGCGATTACGCAAAGGAGGAGTCCCAACAAGAGCAGGCCGGCGGTCGGAAGTAGAGCGAGCAATAGCCAGCTTCCCTCCGCGCCGGCCTCTCGCCGCTTTCGCATTGGACAGTATAGTTTGAGGAACAATGCTTTCGCCGCGATTCCGAGCAGTTGCAGTTTGATCGCTCCAATGCTCGCGCTTCCCCTCGCAGTCGGCTGACCCCTGCCTGGTGAAACAGGCGAAGCGGACTGGGGGGCTTGAACTCGCTGCTTCGCGTGAACGGTCGGAGTTGGGCTGGGAGCGGAGAACAGTTCGGGGACCTCTTGCGCCGCAATCCATTGCGACATCCCCTCTTTCCACACCAAGTCTTGCGGACGAAGCTGACGCGAGGCGATCCTCTCTTGCATTTGCTTCAATGTAAGAGGGCCGAAGCGTTGACCATTTTGGGCATAGTAGAACTGCGGCGCTGTAGAAGCGGAACGCGCGGGTGGCATCGACGGGCCAGTCACCGGTTTGGGCTTGCTGGCCGGGGCCTGCTGGATTTGAAACGCCGCACCACAGGACGGGCACTTGGCAGATTGTCCGGCCTTGTCGGCAGGGGCGTTCAGGCCCTTGCCGCATCGCGGGCATTGGAAGTGAATGGTTTCCATCGGTATTCTCCCATCTTGTCGCACTCTTGCCGCCCCATTAACGTGCGTGGTCTTCCCTTGCGGCGAGCGCGGGTTTCTGTTGTCCTGCTACACGTGCTCTTTTCTAAATCGTTGGGAGTTATCCCCAACGCCGAATGTCCTTACGTTCGATGCCACCTCCCGCTCCAAAGCTTCCACATCTCGGGGTCCCTTTCTCTCCCGGTCCAGCCTTCGTATGCCCGCGGGTCATCGGTGAAGGCAGTGTTTATATAGCAATACGATTAGCCCCTTGCCACATCCCGGACACTCGAACTGAAAACTGTCCATGAGCGTGCTCCGCTGTCAGTACGCTGCCGCCTCCTGCGACTTCGCTTCGTTTAGAAGGGTCTCCGCGCGTCTGAATCGTTTGTCAGTCGGGTCGAAATACGACAGGGCTTCTTGGAGGAACAAGATGGCTTCTTGGAGGTGCCCGCCACGAAGATTCACCAAGCCGATCTGTGCATGGGACGTACCAAGCACCCACCGGAGGCTAGGTTCGGACGCCAGATACTCCACAAGCGGTGGCTCGATCAGCTCGCGGTAAAGGCGCAGCGCCGCGTCGAATTCACCGCGAAGCCAGAGAATATCGCCTTTGCACAGCAATAATGCGCTACGATGTTTCAAAAGATGGAACTCTTGATGGCGCTGAAAACGTTCGACAAGGGCGCTCAGCTTTGAAACCGTCGTCGCGGCTTCGTCAAATTGTTCCGTCTGAACCTGCGACAGAGCGGCAACATCGTAGAGGCCCGCCAAAAGTTCGGCATACAGCCCCTCTTGATTCAACACAAACCCGCTACACTCTCCCAATGCCAAAGCTGTTTCGAGCATTTCCTGAGCCTCGTCATCACGGTCATCGAGTCGATAGCGAAAGCCGAGGAGGCCGTGGACGGTTGCGGCGATGTTGGGCGACAAATCCGGGAGTTGTTGAACGGCCTGAATGCATTGATCGGCAAGTGTGAAGCCTTTGCTGTTTTGCCCGGCTTCTCCCTGTCGCTGAGAATCCATCATTTTGCCAAGTGCCTCCGAAGCTACCATTAGCAATGTGCTCACGTGTTTCGCGAATTGAAAACTCTTTGTCTCCCGGTGGGATCTGATTAGTTCGTTCAGCTTCAACGCAATTGCCGCGGCTTCGTGGAATTGCTGCGATTCAGCCGCGCGCAACGCCGCGTCACCGTAAATGTCGCCCAGCGTGTCGGCGACGATCCGCTCTTGACCCGTGTACCCCTTGCTCCGGCCCAAAGCCAATGCCTTCTCCAGGGTGACTTGGGCCTCCGCAAGCCTTCCTCCAAGCTCATAACGTTGGCCGAGCACGCTAAGGGCAGTCACTTCAAAACCGGGAGGCAACCAAGGGAGGCATGGCGACACGAGTACCTCTCGCACACTTTTCTCAGCAGTCTCTAGCCACGTGGCAACCTGTTGGTCCTCCGCGCTGTCCTGAAGCTCGAACACTTTTAGAAGTGTTTCGGAGGCCGCCACGAGGTTGCGCTTGTAGTAATCTCGCGACTGCGGTATTTGCAGCGCGACGCTGCAGGCGGGGCACTTGGCGGTCTTGCCCGCCTTGTCCGGTGGAGCGATTACGACCTTACCGCAGCTGGAGCAGGCGAACCTAATCTCGTTGTCTGTGCCGCGCGTCTGTTCGGTCGAGGGCGCGGGAGCCGGGATCGTGATGAGAGTGCCACAAGAGGGGCAGTTGCCGTTCTTGCCAGCTCTGTCCGCCGGGGCACTGAGGCCCTTGCCGCATCCCGAGCACTGGAATTGAATCTTGTCCATCAGTATGCTCCGCTCTCCCTCTACTCCGGCAGCCAAGCATGCGATATGGCACACACCACGCGGCGGCCTTTCACGATCACTTACCTCGTTGTCGTGCTGTCCCGGTTTGAATAATTGCTGATACTCTTGACAACGCTAAACATGACTTCGCCCCTCAGCGCCGCGGTTGTCGCCATTCGATTCTGTGGACGGGATATGACGGTTGCAGATTCCCTCGCGTCGCAGGTTGGGACGATGCGCCGCCGATCATTAACAGCACTATGAACAGGCCCAAGGCCACAAATGCTCCCACAACACAATGCCAGCCTCGCATCGGTTTGCCGCGCAGCAGAAAGTCCTTGCCTTTTGCCAGTTTCCAGTGCTCCAGGAATTGGTAGAAGCCTCCGCCGAACTCGCCGTACCACGAAGCAAGGGTCAGTGGGATCAACAAGAACAGGAAGGCTGTTATCAGTTGAGCGACGCCATTCTCGCCGGCCGCCCTCGTCTTGCCAAAGAGGTTCAGGTTCCTCCACCAGGGCCAGACTACTTTCCAACCCCAATACGTTGACCAAGCCGCGTAAATTAGAAGCCATAACACCGCGAGCCTTGAAAACACGGGCAATTCTGTTGCCCCGGCAACCGTCGCTATTCCGAACACGCCCGCAATTGCAGCGATGATTGCCGACCAACGAATGCTTATCATCGCCTTCCGCGCAAGATCGCCTTGCTCCTGATGGCTGGCCCTTGCATGCTGCGCTGTCCCGTGTTCCGTAGGGGGCGGAACTCCCGCTCGGCTAGCGAGTTTAGCCGCCGCAAGGCCCCCTGGCGCGGAATCCACTACCACTCGGAACCCCACGATGTTATTGCGAGGATCAACGGCGCATTCCATGCCAGCCGCCGATCGGCACTCGTCGGCGGTGCTCCCCCAGCAGCCTCCGCACAAGCCAGATGCCTCCTGATCTTCGTGTTGCAGGCCCACTGGATCGGTGACCGGCCCCGTATCATGATAGTCCGGTCCGCCAATCGCGTCCTGACACCATTCATAGACATTGCCGTGGACATCATAGAGTCCCCACGCATTCGGTGGCTTTTGGCCTACGGGATGTGTGGTGCCACCGGAATTGCCTTGGTACCACGCAACGCGGGCCAAATCGGCTTCGGACTCGCCGGAGAAGAACCGCGTCGATGTTCCTGCACGACAGGCATATTGCCATTCTGCGAGCGTCGGCAACCGAACGGGATGCCCCGTCAAGGCACTGAGTTTACGGCAGAATTCCGAGGCGTCATTCCATGAAACCCGCTCCGCGGGGTTCTTCGGTCCTCTGAAAGCACTCGCAGTGCGACCCATGACCTTGACGTACTGCTCCTGCGTGACCGGATATTTTCCCATGTAAAACGGGGTGCTGATCGTCACAGAAATGCGAGGGGGTATCCTAACCTCAGTTTGCTGTTCTTCCTCGACCGCATGTTCCATCACGAAACTGCCAGCAGGAATTAAGACCAACTCCAACGCTACAGGAGTGCTGACTAGGCCGAACAGGCTAGACGTAGTTCCCAAATCCAGCGTCAGTTCTTTCGGCAAGCGACTTGCCTCGCTGCCTGTGAACGATGATGCAGTGTGTCGTGCCTGTGATTGAGACAGCGCTGAAGAGGATTCAGGGAGAAGGGCCAAATTGTTCCTCGCCTTTCCTCTCACTTTCTCTTGTTGCTCCTCGCGGCCCCGAATTGGCTGCGCACGCAAAACCCTTTGAAAGCACGCTCGCGCCGCTCCTTCATCCCCCCGGCCACGAAGGTAAGCCACGCCGAGATTGAGTAGCATATTCACCATGGGGTCGCCAGACAAGTGCTCGAACAGTTTCAGCTTCTCCTCCAGGTACGCAATGGCAGCCTCATCTCCGCGAGTCTGTTGAATGCAGTTCGATACGATCGTATAGGAACCGTCGAAGGAAAAGAGGGCAGCGCGCGTCGGCCCGGAATCGAAAGCCCCGTAGACGCGCTCGGAATCCACCTTGATAGCATACTCAAGTTCCTCGAAGGCCCTGCAAAAGAGCGGGTTGGTCCACCAAGTGTCCGGTGCGCCCTGGGCTCCCAGCGTAAGGTAAATATCTGCCAAATTCGACCTCGCTTGCACCTCGTCGTCTTCCGGCAAACCTCCTTGTATAGCCGCCTCAAATAACTTTGCTATCTCTTCGCCCGACCGGTCTTTATTTGCGACCTCGGCAACAAGTGCTGATGTGTAATAGCCCTGCGCTGGATTTTCCTCAAACTGTGGACAGACATGTGTAGGGTCAATCCGCTGGCCGAAGAATTGGCTTCGTTGGCTTCCGCACATTTTGCGGGGAAGACGGTGCTTGCAATTACTGCACTTGGACTCCAATGGTGTTGCGGATCCTGGTGGAAGGACTGTGCTTCTGGGCGACGGAAAATGCTTTTGCAGATCGGACGTAGGGGCTTGTGACGAGCCTATGGATTGCGGCGGTGAAATGGCTCGTGGAGGGGCCGCCGCGTTGGCTCTCGGCGCTGGCCCCTCCGCCGCCGCGGTCACCCGCAATGGATCAGCGGAAATCGCGAGTAGGGTCTGGCACTTTTTGCAGCGCGCCGTCTTGCCAGCAAGTTGCCGAGTCACCTGCAGAGGGCTGGCACACTGCGGACATGCCAAGGCTACTGGGCGATCACCAGCGGCAGAGCCGTTGTCAACTGCGAGCGCGTTCCGCTTACCGTGGTCCGGCTGCGGGACTTGAATCGCTCCGTCACACGACGGGCACTTACCGCTCTTGCCGGCTCTGTCGGCCGGAGCACTCAAGCTCTTGCCGCATCCCGAGCATTGGAATTGAATCTTGTCCATCAGTAGGCTCCGATCGTCATGCGTTCTACTACGCTAATTGCCGGCGTCGTCGAAGGCGGAGTTGATTACAATCACCACATGGCCGCCAGCTTTTAGCGAAACCTCCACGCGCCCATACTTCCAGACCGCCTTACCGGGCTCGGCGGGAGCGCCGAAGACTTCTGGCAACTCAGTGTCCACACGGGGCGGGTCACTCGGAAAGAAGGCGATTAGGAATAGCCGGCCGCTCTGATTGAAAGCGTACTTGACCAGGTTGACCGCAAATCCCGCAAAGTCGCCGGGATCCTCTCCCGATAGCCACCAATCATCGTCGGGGCTTGCCTGTGGGAACATCTGTAGGAAGTCATCCAGCGAGCGTCCCCAAGCGATCTGGCCCCACCCCGAACTGATTGCCCGAACCAGCCCTTGTTTCCTCCGTGCCCTATCAAGGAGGACTTGCCCATTGGCGAATTCCTCGTCGCCGTCCTTGCAGTAACGGAGCGCCTCTTGAAAATATGGGATTGCGTCCTCGGAGCGGCCATACGCGAAGTGGTAGATTCGGCCAATGTTGTGGCAAGCCCGTTCGAGCACGCACGTCGGCGCTCCTGTCGCGGAAAAATGGTCCTGGAACGGCGACGTGAGAAGCTGCGTCAGCAAATGGATTGCTTGGTCAAATTGCCGCTCGCCCGCCGCAATCATGCCCCGAGCGAGAAGAACGAACCCTTCGTGTCGCACGTGCTCGAATTTCTCAAGTGACCTGTAATGTGACACGAAGCTCTCGACTTGCGTAAGCAGTGTTTTCGCCTGGTCGAGCTTACCTTCAGCAATCAGCGACTGAACGGCTTGATCGTACACAACGCCCAAATCATCTGCGTAGAACCACTCATCATTGAGCACGAATCCCCTGCTGCTAGCCAATGTCAAGCCCTTTTCGAGCGCCGACTTCGCTTCCGCGAATCGCCCGCGACACCTAAGGCACGTTCCGAGCAAGCAGTTGGCCTCTGGCTCAATTGCAAGAGGCAAGCACGGTGTTTGTAGAACCTCGCGAACCCAGTTCTCGGCAAGCCCAAATGCCTTGTCAGCCCGTTCGTGCTCTCCCTGCTCCTGCAACTCGAACGCCTTGCCGAGTGCCGCGCAGGCTGCCGCCAGATTGGATTTGTAGTAGTCCGGCGCGTGCGGAATCTCGATTGTGATGCCGCACGAGGGGCACCTGCCGGTCGTACCGGCCCTATCGGCGGGAGCAATTATTGCCTTGCCACATCCCGAACATGCGAAGTCGATTCTCTCGGAAGTGGGCTGGAACCTCTTCTCGCCGTCCCCGTCAGGAACAGACGCCGCGCCTTGCGGAACGGCTGGGGGGATGGCGGCAGGCGGTGTGCTGTCGTCGTGACTGGGAGTGCGGGGTACTTGGATCGCGATGCCACAGGCGGGGCACTTGGCCGTCTTGCCAGCCATCGTCAGGGGGGCGTTTACGGCTTTTCCGCATGCCGAGCACCGGAATTTGATCTTGTCGACCGGTACATTGACGGCTTCTCGCGCCATAGGACTTCCTCTCGTCTGGGGGATGAGGCAGCACCAACGGCTTTGCCCCGTCAGTATAGGTACCGCTCTGGGCTGCTGCAAGCATTCCTTGTGCTATCGGGGGGTGCGGCGTTCTTTCGTCATCCATACGCCTTGTCGTCCGCTGATTCCGGGGCCTGTTCGGATGACCGGTCCGCCAACTCCTTGAGCTTGTCGAGACTGCCTTTTCCGAGGTGGTCGTCCAGGCAGGTCCTCAGTTCGCGGGTGTCGCCTTGGAAGTAGGCACGGTCAACTGCGCGGTCACCGCATAACTCTCTGACCTTGTGCGCCATCGCTCGTTCCTCGGGATATGAACGCGGCAGTTCCGGATTCCACTCGCTGCCAAGCTCTTTGATTGCTAGATCTTCTGTAATGCCCTCGTCCAGCTTCGGCCCCAAGCGTTCGGCGGCGCCCGGGTCGGACAACTGGTGAAGGCGCTCATGGATGATAGTTTTGCGCATTTGCAGATGATCCGTGGCGACGTGTGCGGGCTCGATAGGCCCCCGCGAAAACCCAACAACGTCCTCCGCGGGCCTCTGACCGTCGGCGCGCAAATAACTCTGCTCGAAATGCTTTCGATCCTCGAAGACCGTCGGCTGGTCTTGCATAGCGCGGATTGTCTCCGGTGGCACAAGGTCGCGATAACGCTGGCAAAGCCGTTCCGTGTAGAGCTGGTCCGTCTCCCGAAGTTGCTGTTGCAACCGATTTTCGACCTGCTTATCGAGGCGATCCAGATCCGCGCGTCCAGAAATCTCCCGCGATGTGTGCTTCACGGCTGCTCCTCGTTTGCCCTGCGAAGGAAAACGCTCAGGTTGCGACTGATCTTGTCGCACGTATCGTCGTCGAACCCGGCTAGCGCCGCGATGTTCATCACGACGCAGTATGGTGCGTCCGCCGGAGGCGTCTCGCCCTCCCAGACTTGGCCTGCACAGGTCTTCCCGAACGCCCAAAGGCCGTCCCAGCCGGCTTTGAGGGCCTCGGCGAACTCCTCGGCATGGTCAACGCGGAGCAGGTGATCAGCTACCTTGCTGCGGCTGGAACAATCTCCCGCCTCACAACCTGGGCACTTGCTCAGAGCGCGGTTGGGCGAGGGCAAGGCATCGACGTGGGCGTTGGAATGTGGGTGGGATTCGATGGCCGGAATCTTGCCTTGCATGTGCTCGATGAGGCTCTCCCTACCAGGATAGGGCCGGTCACGGTACTGGCGTGCATGATCCGGGATGCTGACCAGGTATGCGCCTTCGCAGCCTTCGGCGTAGACCGCGGCGACACCGCATCGCAGAGTCGATAGGTAGCGTTCTTGCGTTTCGGACAAATTCATACATCCGCCGACCTTGTGGCGTTCATCGGCGGCGACCAAACGATGGGCAATCTTCAAGTTGGTGTTTTTCAGGATGTCCGGGGCGAGCTTGGTGGGCACCTGATCGACGACGACGATCCCTTCCCCGTAGGCGCGGACCTCGGCCAGCATGTTGCAGAACGTCTCGACAGCTTTGCCCCGCGGGTTGGCCTCCTCGGAAGGAAGGTTCTGCGGTGCGGCAGTAAGCAATCGATGGGCCTCTTCGATCAGGGTGGCGTGCCTGAGTGTGCCGCTGGAAAGCCCTGCAGCCTGCCGATACTCTACCAGGCGTAACAGAATGGCCCCGAGGACAAACGCCTTGTCCTCGTCGCTGCCCATGGCGGCGAACTCCAAAACGGCCGGACCGGACAGCAGGTAATCCATCGGTATCGATCCCCTACAGTCGAGCATCATGCCCTTGCTCCCTGTGGTCAGACTCATCAAGCGAGTCAGCAGGCCGGCCCTGATGTTTCCGGTGATTTCCGAGTCATAGCCGAGTTTCTTGACCAGATGTTGTATTGTCGTGGAAAGATCGGAAAGGGTCGGTTGGATCTCGGGAATCTGTCCTCGTGGATGGCTTCCTTTCACCAAATCCCAACCGCGCTCTTCGTAGATCCGATGCAGGGCAAGACTCAAGACATATGGCATGGGGGTGACGAGGGCAAATGCGGCATTGATAAGAGCCACTAGCCCGTCGATGTGGGTCTGGACGTGTACGCCAGGTTGGACTTCCAGCGGATTGAAGCGGAACGGAACGCCGGTCTCGTCGCCCAAGGTGAAAATGCGCAGATCCCGGCCGGTTGCCCCTGTCGATGCCAAGAGGGAACGGTACTCGGATTTCATCGACGGCTCCAAGACCAGCCACGGGACTTGGTGTTCCTCCCAAAGCTGGCGCAGCACATATTGGCACGTCTGCGTCTTGCCCGAGCCCGGCACGCCGGCTATAAGTACGTGCTTACAGAGGTCGTCGATCCCCAGCTCAAACCAGTTGCTAGTCCTTCGGCCGCGGTCCAGCACCAATCCGACCGAAAGTCGCTGCGGCTGCTGTACGACCGGAGGCGAGACGGCGAACTGAACGAAGTCCCGCAACAGATATCCGGCAAATTCCTCGGCCGGCAATCGCGCCAGCGCCGCCGCCTCGGATGTCGTCAAACACGTGCTTGGTAGTTCCCGCGATGATGCCTCTCCCCTGGGAAGGCACGGTCGGACGCGAATTGGCTGCGGGCGATTGTCCGGCGCGGCGAAAGCGCTGAGCAGTGCCTGAGCACCAATCGCCATGTGATCGCGTTCGGCAGCAAGAAGGACGGCATGCACCTTCCACATCCCTTGGCGAGTGCCTGCCTCATGGTTCTTCCGGGCTGCTTGCAGCAAGGTCTGATAATGCTTGGCCCTGGGATTATTGTTCTCCTCTGCCGAGCCACGGCGAAGGTACGCGCTGACGAGTTCCCGCTCTTCCTGCCCCAAAGTGGCAAGCGTCTGCTGGATTTCGCCCTGGGAGACAGGGCGTGCCAGCACCAAGTATGCCCAATTCCCACCTTGCATGGTGCGGAAGACGGACTCCAGGGTTGCGTGCGGGGTGGGCTTCTCGGCATTTGGCCTCGGGCGGCCTGCGGACAGCGAGGGATTACCTGTCATTGCCGCGCCCCAGGGCAACTGCGTCAGCGCACGAATCATGACGTCAACAGACGGGCCTGGGGAAAGCTCGCACCCGGGCAATGCCGCGGAGAGCGTCGTCCCCCATGTTTCGATACTGGCCTTGCCGCTCGGAACAGCCAGGTAAACGGAGATTCCCTTGGCATTGCCCAAAACGATGTACGCCCACGGGATCGTGTCGTTGCAGAGCCCCGCGAGCAGTTTTTCGTGGCGCGACTCCAGGGTTCCGAACCCGAGCGCGGAGTTGTTCCAGAACCGCGAAAGGGCATCCACGCGAATCAACTCCAAATCCCCGGCAAACACTGACTGCGGGGCGAACACCGGCGTCTCCGCGCCGATTTGGCCCTCAAGCTGCCGAATGCCTGCGTCGATCTGAAGTGCTGGAACCGAAGCCATTTGTTCCCTCCTCACCTGACTATGCCGTTCAACGAAACCCACGTGCTGTGCAAGTGGAGCCCGGCTGCCACCGCCAGGGCCAGAGTCAGCAGAAGCCAAATCCTCCAATTCGATCGGTGGAACTCAATGGCGGTTTGGGTTCGGTGATTGTAACCGTGCATCGCCATCAGGACGCCACCGCGCCACGGGCCCCAAAAGCTGACCAGATCGTCCGGCGCGAGATTGCCTCGGGAGAACAACCCCTTCAAACGTACCATGATTTCCGATTCATCTTGCGCGTCCCGCACACGAGCGTACCAGACCGGCACTTGCTCGTCCGGGCGACGGTTTGCGTGGGCGAGGTATGCGAACCACAAGATGTTCGTCAAGGGAAGCAGACGCAGTAGAAACACGCCGCCCGCAACGCCTGCAATGGCAAGGATGGGACCGAACGAAACAAGCGTGTTTCCGAATAGGATCAGGGGCGAAGCGAGCAAGAGGGCGAACCACAGGGCTTTCGTGAGTGCCCGGCAAAGGTCAAAGTCAGGCGGCTCGCGTTGGGAGTTGTCGATCGCAATTACGCGACCAAAGACTTGGGCTCCATGGCGTGTCGCTACACTTTGGATCGGGGAAGTTGTTTCCGCTGGCTGAGGAAGTGTTTCCGTCCATGTGTCTGGGATTGCAAGCGGTGCCGTTTGGCCGGCAGCCGTGGTCGCCGGTAATTCATCCGATGGCACAACCACAGGCGTCCGCGCCGTATCACCTGGCTGAGTGCCGACCAATGGTCCGGCGATTGCGCTGTTCCAATCCAACAGGATGGGCGGACGTCGGGGCTCCGTGGTGGCGCAGACCGGACAGGCGCTGGCTCCGGCGGGCTTCTTGAAGCCGCATTCTGGGCAACGCACATCACTGGTGTTCTGAACACTGCTCATGTTCTGACCCTCTCCTATCTGCCTCGCCACATCAACGCCCCAGAAAACTGCCGTCGGTCTCTTGCGCCACCTTCATTAGGAATCCGGACAGTTGTGGCTTGAAGTAGTTGCCCAGCCCCACCGTATTCACGGGAATATCCTTGTGTTGCCGGCACAGTGCATAGATTCTCTCGGCGATCTCGGGATCGAATTGATTCGACTCGCCGTTGTTTGGCTCGCCGTCGGTGAAGAGGATAATGGTATCGAGTTGGGGGCATTGATAAGCCATTTGCAGCGCAAGCAAGGTATTTGTGCCGCCATCGGGCTTTGTGTCCTTGATCTGCTCAAGCAGCCGCTTTCGGTTAGCCTCACCAGCAGAACCGCGTACATCCAGGAAAGTGTTATCCTGGGGAAACACATGGGCGTCGGTGCTGAACAATATGAGGGCGCACTCGCTGATCGCAAGGTGTTCCAGCCAGGTTGCCACGACGCCACGTGCATGTTCCCAACGGCCATCCTGGCTCATGCTTCCGCTCGTGTCGAATACGACGGCCACTCGCCGCAGGTGCCCCTTCAGCCCGATCAGTTCTTTGTGAAGCCCAGGCTCGGCATCGTGCAATCCTTTAGCCTGCTGCTGGGCACGATCGCGATCTTCCGTTGCAGAAACCAATCGAATCTCCATCTCATGCCTTTCGGCAGCAGCCTGCGCCAAGGCCGCCTTCACGCTCTCGTCGTGCTCACCAAGAGCAGCCAGCCTGCCCTTGAGTTTCTCTTTGGCAGCTTCGAGTTGACGCTTTTCCTCAGCAGACTGGCTTTGTAGTGACGACAATTGTGTCTTCAACTCATTTATGTGCCAGCGACCAAGCTGGATCAGCCGCTCACATTCGGCCCGAAGGTCTGTAACGCGGCCCTGCACCTGGCCGAATCGCCCCTGGAGCGCGTCAAAGTCGCCTTGCATTTGGTGATTCTTTCCCTCGCTCCGGTGGAGGCGCGCGGCGACGAATAGCGTGACCGACAGCGTGATGATCAGGCCCATGAAAATTGCGTCCGTATTGGAGACCCAGCCCACCACCATGGCGGCCTGCGACCTGCGGGTGACTCGTTCGCGCTGCATGACTCGTCCTCCTGCGACTGGGGATATGGTCTCACGCTCGGTCAGGGTCTGCCGTTCGATCGCCCACCAGAGGCAAACCCACCGAAAAGCCTGCGGAAGAACGGACGCCTTGGGCCCGCATCGCCGTTGTGGTGCGGAACAACTGTCTGCAGGACAGCCCGGATCTCTTGCGGGAGACTCCGGATCGCCTCAGCCGCGGCGGCGGCCTGCGAGAGGCTTCTCGCCAAGCCAGCGAATTCCTGCCGCAGTTCGGTCATCTTCCGCACCGCCTCGGTTGTCTCCCGCATCCGAATCAGAACTTGGTCCAGTTCTGCTAGCCGCCGAGTCGCCGGTTCGACGCCATCATGGACGAACGCTGCAAGGCCATTTGCTGATCCCTGCATCGAATCGACTGCCTCGCGGAAGGCCCGCTGCGCGGGAACAAGGTCTTTCGTAGCGTCAATGAGTTGCGCACCAGCCTGTTGGAACGAACGTTGGGCGGGGAGAACGTCATCTCGTAGCGAACGCGACCATTCCTGACTGGCAGTGGTCTGCGCATCGACGATCTGGCCGAAGGAGCCGAACTGCTTGCTCAACTGCGCGGCCGAATCCCGGATCTGGTCCACAGAATGGGCGAAGGATTCGGCAGACTCCTGATGACGGACGGCTGCCTGGCGGAGCGGCACGTCTACGACGGACTTGAACGCCTTCACCGCCTCTGCCAACTCCGCGGTCACCGCCTCGACGGCGGGCACGATCCCATTGGCGGAGTTGAGCACGTTCTTGGCCGTGGCTTGCACGCCCTTCATCTCGTCGGAAATGGCTGCCATCTGCGTGCGCAACTGGTCTGCGGCGGCGGTTACCGTCCCACCGGTGGCCTGCAAAGCATGGCACGTGTGGTCGATGGCCGTAGTTGCGCTTCGATACTGCTCGACGGAGCCGCGGATGGTTTCCGCCATCACCTGGAGGGCATCTGCGGCATCATTGGCCGCTACATAGGGCTTGGCCTGCACATGCTTCCAAACACAGTCGTCAAACCAGCAGCAGGCCACTGTTCGTAGGGTATCAGTGCCCTTTCCAGCCAGGTGAAGCAAGAGTTGGTTAATGAGCGCGAGCGAGGCACCGGTCCCAACGCCAAGAACGAGCGGCGTCAGCGAGTACAGAATCTGTTTCAGGTCTCCGTTGTCCGCGGTCGGTGGCTGAAGAAAGAAGAATCCGACCACGGTAATCAAAAGTCCGACCAACGGAGCCATGATTCCCATCCGCTGGAGGAATAGGTAGCTGCCGTGACTTTCCAGCCAGTTGTCGAGTTGGGCGAGAACGTCCTCGCGGCTGTAATGGCCGTCGTTGAAAGCGCCGTCGTGAAATCGGGTGGTGACCCAGCCAAGCCACGAGCGATTCTCATTTCCCTGCATAAGATCCCGCTCCGGGGCGGCGCCTTGCTGCCAGAGCGTCTTCAACATCTTGCGTTGCCGGACGACTGCCCACCGGTGACTCACGAACAGATAGAGTTGGAATGCCAGAAAAGCACAGAAGACTGGCAGCACTACTGTGTGCAGCGACGTGCCTTGCGCGAAGAGGGTGGGGACGATTGCGAGGATGTTCGTTGGGGCCATTTTACTTTCTCCGAGTGAGGGCAGGTCGGCAACCGTGATTTGCAAACGTCATGCCATCGAGCAATCCGCCCGCTTCCGTCGCTGGGATTCCAGTCTCGTCGACCGAAGCCGGCTGCTGCGATCGCAGAATTGCTACTTGGAGTATCATCCGTGTAATCCTGGGGCGGAGGTTCACGTGGCCTGTCCTACTCCTTCGGCGATTCCTCGACCATTGCAACCGCGTCTTCCGGCGCCATGTCATTCCACAGAAAGCTCATAATCGCAGGGTAATAACGATCAACCGTCCCCACCGTGGCGGCGATCAGCGAGGCGACCATCTCCTGGGCCAGTTCTCCGCCGGTAACGTCGATGCCGGTCCGGTAGCAAATCTCCCCATCCGAGAAGTCCATCTCAAAGGTCCCCAGCGGTAGACCGTAGTTAATTCGCGTGAACAGTTCGGCGGCGGCGGCCCGTTTCTCGGGCGGGATGCGGCAGGCAACATAGAGCATGCACCTCAGTAAGGCACGGCTCTCCCTTACGCTGATGACGCACGAGTGGATGGCCGACTTCGTATGACAGAGGAACAGCACGGCGGGTGCGACGGGATACCGGCCAAACTTTACCCCACGCTCCTGCAGGCAGGAGGTCACAACATCCAGCACACGCTCCGCTTGGCCGCTCTGATCGTGTTCGCTCATGGCCGTTCTCCCTCTGTCCGAATCAGTAGTGTTTGTCTTGCCCGCTCGTCACCTGCATGTCGTAACGTAGTCACCCCGACTTGTTGTGCGGGTGATTATTGCGTTCGCTGTGCCCGTAATCGTGGGTTGATCGACAACTTACCCTCATTCGCGCGGACCTTTCGGCTCAGCGCGGCGGCATCGTTCCAAGAGAAGCTCAGGTCGGGATTCTTCGCAAAGCTACCAAAAACCCCCAGCAGTGCTTTGCGGCTGGCATCGTCGTAAGTGAAGACGTACTTCTCTTCACCCTTGACAAGCGCTAACACGTTCACAAATGGTGAATTCTTGTCGTTGCTTTTCATTGCACGGTGTCCTCGTTCGTTGATCGCGCTGTGTTCGCAGCTTCCGTGCCAAGGCTGCGGCCGTACCGCATTTCGATATTGCGGAAGCGTGAACAACGCCCCGGCCAGCCGCGTTACCCGCTTCAGCCAATAATTGCCAAAACGCACCGCTCTGCGGAGTGACGGAATTGCTACCGTCAGTATCTGACGCAGACTTCGCAGCAAGTTCACCACCAACTCACCGACACTCTGGGTTGTCGGCTTGCTGCCAGTGGAACTGGATTCGTTTGCCATCATGGCTGATCGCTCCAACTCGGAGTGTCACCGCTTGGCCCGCCTTTGCCGACTTGGGCAAATCCGCTGTGTTCGTGATCGGCCCTTCCATTCCGCGTTGCAGGAGCTTCGCTTTCCAGCCATCCTTGCGGGTCTTCTCGCCCAAGAGGACGCATTCCACCTTGTCACCGGTCGTCGGCATCGACAGGTTGCGGTGGTAGCCGTTCCTGGTGCGAGCGCTCAATTGGGTCGCGAACCGATGCGAGAAGCCGCCGAGCCACTGGCTCACCGGTCGCCACTCACCTTCGGTCAGCGTGCCGACCCATTCTTCGACACGGACGGACACGATTCCATCACGGCCGGTCGCGAGCGTGTCACAGAACGCTTTGGCGCGAGTTACCGCTTGCCGGAGGTTTTCGGCCAAGGTCACCAGCGACTGGTTTTGATCGCGGTGTCGGGCCATCACCCGAAAACCCGCCAACGGGTGGATCGGACGGCGAGGTGCCGATGTCTGGGAGTTCGTGTAAGAGTCCATGGCTGACCTCCTCTGCAAGAAGACCGCCGCGTGTCTTCGACCCGTCTGCGCAGACGGGTAGCGCGGCATTGGCGACTTGCAGAGGCAACCTTCATGGACTCATCACGACACCTCACCCATACTGACGGTTATGCACTGGAGATCCGCCCAAAAGCCGGTCCAGGCAGACCAAATGTTTCTTGACGACGCTGGCACAATTCACCAGAACGGAGCTTCAGATAATAAGACGCGACATGACCGCGAACGGTTCGCGTGCTTCTTAGCTGCCGTAATCATGCGACCGCAGTCGAACGACAATCCGCAAGTCCTATGCCAGCGTGTGCGAGAATCCGCCGTGCCACTGGCTAACCGGCCGCCACTCTCCCTCGGTCAGCGTCCCGACGCATTCCTCGACACGCACGGGTGCGATTCCGTTACTGTCGGTAGCGATCGTGTCGCAGAACGCCTTGACGCGGTTAGCGTGCTCGTCGTACTAGCCGATGTGCCATTTTTGCAACCACTGGGCATGGAAACCTGGTATCGAAGTTGCATAACCCAACCTTCACTCTGTCGTTGCGGTATTTCCTGCTCGATTGGATTACTTTCTGGCTATCCTCTCCCCCCTTTATAATGAGTTCCCCAGCATGGGGCGTTAATCATGCTGCTATTCGTGCGTCGGCAGGCGGTGAAGCGACCCGGCATTGACGGGGGCCGAGCGAAGCGTAACGAAATGACTTCATCGCCGGCATCGTGTTGGGTTAAAGAGGACGAACTGCCCGATAGGGTGATCCTGTCTTTCTGGTAAGAGGCGGGACGGCCCGGGGGAGTTGTCGCGATTGTTGTGCTGTCTTGGAAGGAGTCCGTGATGACGTACCGATGTCAGCAGTGTGGGCGGACCTTTGATGACCAATTCGCCATCGGCAGCCGACTTACTTGCCCTCGGGCGTGCGGTGGCAAGCTCGAATCGGTCGTGCTGCCCGACCTGGCGGATCTGGGAAAGATCCGCCTTACGGACTTGCCGTATCCGGTAGCGCTGACGACTCGACGCCTCATCGACGCCCCAGGGGCCCCAGCCGAGATACTCAAGACATTGCTCAAGGTCAGGGACTGTTTTGAGTCGACGATCAAGTACCTGGGGGCGATCCTCCTCGGAGGCTATTTCCGCGATCCCTCTCGGAACGCTGACCAGGATGAAATCCTCCTGGAGAATCTGACTCGCCCCACTCTTGATGCCTGGGTGTCCCTAGTGGTGGACGACCTGAGCCCATGTGTGCTCGCGAGCGAGGACGAGCTGGCTAGTCGCATAGCGGCACTTTTCTGTCGACCGCTTACGGGCGGTCGCGCCAAGGCCAATCGCACATCCCTGTCCGCGGAGTGCAAGGATTTCGTAAACTATCGCAATGATGCTCTCGGCGACGGAGCGGCACGGTCGGATCGTGCCTATTCGGACGACCTGCGGCGCTGGCTACCCACGCTCACCAGGCTGCTCGCTGAGGTTTCGGCCTTGGCGGACTGGCGCTTGTGCCTGGTGGCTGACTGCGACCGTTGCCAGATATGGATGGGGCCGCAGCCCGATACGGCCACAGTGCCAGGCAGTTTTCGCAGGGACCAGATCGGTCGGTTCGTGGTCTGCGGGCGAACAGGCGGAGAGGACACGCCCGCAGAGCGGGAGGCGCGAGACCTGTATCCGTTTGTTTGCTACCTCCCGGACAGGAACCAGGAACAACGACTGCATTTTTGCGATTCCATCAATCGCTACCGAGAAACTCGCAAAGAGGCAAGCGTCTTGGAGTACGACAACGGGTTTCGCACGGTCAGCGCCGTTCCCGTGTCCGGGTTGGAGGAGTCGTTCACGGCAGAAGCGCTGTCCACAGTTGTCAACAGTCACCGTGGCCGCATGGAAGTGATCGAGGGCCGGGTAGCGAACTTCGGCGAGCTGTTGGCGGCCCACGCCGACGTTGTAGGCCGCCACTTTGTCGTCGAACACGTTAGGAAATTACTGACAGAGCGCGACCGAGGCATGCTTATCATCGAGGCTGAGCCGGGGAAGGGCAAGACCGCCCTTATCGCGCACCTGGCAGAGAAGGTCTTTGGGGATTACGAGCCGCCGGCCGTACACTTCTTCTATCGGCGGACGGCGGGAATCACTGACCCCGACGTATGCGTCCGCAGCTTGTATTGGGCATTACGGGAGGCTCACCACATCGCGGAGGCCGAGGAGTCGAAGCAGCAACCCGAAGGTGGGTCGGCATTCCACCGACTGACCAAGCTGCTAACGCAGCATATCGTTCCGCGGCTATTGCCTGACCGCCGGCAGCTAATACTGGTGGATGCCCTCGACGAAGCCGATCATAACCGAGAGGCATTCCAATGCCTGACCGACCCGCCCGCCGGAGTGTACGTGATAGCGACGACACGCCCTGTGCCTAACCGGACGTTATTGGCACGCGGGCGGAACTTGGAGTGGTACAACCTGGACGATCCGGAATTGCTGCAAGAGAACCTGCGTGACGGTGGCGAGTACGTGGAGCGAGAGCTTGCCAGCAGCGGGCTTCCCAACGAGACGCTTGACGAAATCGCCCGAGTGGGCGGAGGCAATTTCCTGGTGCTGAAGCATTTGTGTCACCACGTCCGCGGGATTCTGGAGCCAGTGGAAGTTTCCGAGTACGTCAAGCGTCTGGCAACGGATGGTGCGGCCGACATGATGGGATTCATCTACCAGGGGTATTGGGAGCGGATCACAAGCCGCCTCGACCCTGATGACCTCAACCTGCTGCGCGAAGTGGCGGGAGTCTTGGTTATCGCCCAAGCTGCGATAACGGCCGAGATGGTTTGCGACGCCTTGAGCCTACGCGGCGGCGACTGGGATTTCGCGTTGCGCCACTTGGTGGAGTACCTGACCGTTATCCGTGAAGAAGAACAAGGCGTAATCGAGACGTTCTACCGTATCTACCACGAGAGTTTTGCGGACTTCATCCGTTCCAGAATACTGACCGAAGAAGACCGACGGCGGCTCCACGGTCTGATGGCCGATTGCTGTTTGAGGATCATCAGGGACACGATATGAAGAGCTACGCCTTACGATTCGCTCCCCGGCATCTCCAGGAAGCTGCTCGCTGGAACGGCCTAGCCAAGTTGCTAACGGACCTGCCCTACCTTGAAGCCAAGGTCCAAGCCGGCATGATCTTTGAGTTGGTCAACGACTTCGCTGAAGCCGCTGAGCACTTGCCGGGGACGATGGTGCAACACCGAATCGTCCAACTCTTGGGGGAAGCGATCCGCCGTGACATTCACTTCATTGCCCGTCATGTTGACGATTATCCCCAGGCACTCTTTCAGTGCCTCTGGAACACCTGTTGGTGGCACGACTGCGACGAGGCCGCTGCTCGCAGCCTCCCGCGTCCCTCTGGGAGTGACGCCGGGACTGAGCCCGACACAGGCCAGGCCGATGAGATTCCGGCGGCTTCGGCTTGCCCCACATCTCAAACGCTTTCCAGCCTCCTGGAGTATTGGCGCGAAATCAAAGAGCTGGGCTCCCCGGGCTTTATTTGGCTTCGCTCCCACCGCCCCCCGCCGGTGCCTCTCGGCACCGCACAGCGCGCGGTGTTCCGCGGGCACTTGGTCTGTAGCGTCGCTTTTTCACCCGCCGGAGATCGGATTGCCGGCGCGTCGGGGCGGCGGGTGCGGCTGTGGGATGCCACAAGTGGCGCAGAGTTGGCCGTGTTGGGAGAGCACGAGGGTGCCGTGACTAGCGTGGCTTTTTCTCCAGAAGGACGCCGAATCGCAACTGGCTCTGACGATGGAACTGTGCGGGTGTGGGACGTGGCCAGTGGCGCCGAACTCGTCGTATTGCGCGGGCATGAAAGTGCAGTAAATTGCGTTATATTCTGCCCCGACGGAGACCGAATTGCGAGCGCGTCGGACGATGAGACCGTGCGGGTGTGGGACGCAACAAGCGGCACTGAGTTGGCCGTGCTGTGCGGGCACGAAGACGAAGTGACGTGTGTAGATTTCTTCCCAGATGGAACGTGGGTCGTATCTGGTTCTCGCGACAAGACCGTGCGAGTGTGGGACGTCGACAGCGGCGTCGTGAAAGCGGTGTTGCGCGGACATGAATGGGCAGTGCAAAGTGTGGCCTTTTCTAAAGATGGATACCAATTCGCAAGCGGCTCTTCGGACGAAACTGTTCGCCTGTGGAACGTCGCCCGCTTGGCAGAGCGGGCAGTGTTGCGCGGACATGAACAGTTGGTGAAGAGCGTGGCCTTTTCCCCCGATGGCTATCGGATCGCAAGTGGCTCTGATGACGGAACCGTGCGGGTGTGGGACGCAATGAGCGGCGCAGAGCTAGCCGTGCTGCGTGGACATGACGGCTTCGTGATCGGAGTGGCTTTCTCCCCGGACGGCGGTCGCATCGCGAGTTGTTCTTTGGATGAGACCGTGCGGGTGTGGGACGCCGACAGCTCTCGGCGGCCAACAATCAGGGGTGGACACAAAGAGCCGATGAACAGCGTAGACTTACCGTCGGATGGCGATCACGTCGCACTTTGCTCCCCAGTGACTAGCGTGGCCTTTTCTCCTGGGGGTGATCGCATTGTCAGCACGTCGTTGGACGGGACCGCACGGATATGGGACGCAACAAAAGGCACCGAGTTGGCCCAGCCTTGCGGACCTGGACGTATGCGGGCAAGCGCGGCCATTTCCCCCGCCGGTGATCGCGTTGCGAGTGGCGACAAGGACACCGTACAGGTGTGGGACGCCGCAAACGGCAGGGAGTTGGCGGTGTTGCGCGGGCATAAGGGCATTGTGAAGAGTGTGGCTTTCTCCCTAGACGGCAGCCGCATCGTAACTGGCTTTGAGGATGGAGCTTTGCAGCTCTGGGACGCGGCCAGCGGCACCGAGTTGGCTGTGTTACGCGGGCATGAAGCCCCCGTGAATTGCGTGGCGTTTTGCCCCGACGGAGACCGCATCGCCAGCGCATCGGATGATAAGACCGTGCGGGTATGGGACGCGACAAGCGGTGTGGAGCTGGCTGTGTTTCACGGGCACGAACAAGAAGTGACTTGCGTAGATTTCTTCCCAGATGGAACCTGGGTCGCAAGTGGTTCTAAAGACGAAACCGTGCGGGTGTGGGACGTGGACTACCGCGCCGAGCGGGCTGTGCTGCACGGGCACGAAAGGTCTGTGCTGTGCTTGGCGTTTTCCCCAGACGGATACCGAATTGCAAGCGGCTCCGAGGACACAACTGTGCGGCTATGGGACGTGGTCGGCTTTACCGCGCGGGCCGTGTTGCGCGAGCACAAAGCCCCTGTGAGAAGCGTGGCCTTTTCTCGGGCCAGCGATCGCATTGCAAGTGGCTCGGACGACAGAACCGTGCGGCTGTGGGACGCAACAAGGGGCACGGAATTGGCTGTGTTGCCCAGAGATGGAAAAAGCGTAGGGGTTTCCCCAGACGCCGAGCGCATCGCAAGAGGACGTGAGGAAGGAGCCGTGCGGGCGTCGCTGTGGCTAAATTTCATTAGAACGAAAGTGAAGAAGTTGGCGTTTTCTCCAGAGGGCGGTCGCATCATCGCCACGTTGCCTGGCGGGAGGACTGCGGAGGTGGAGATCATAGCCTCTGTTCGAGATGACCAAGCAGATGTGGCCCTTGCCCCTTTGTTTTCGTGCGTCTCCCCTGAGGACGATGTGGAAACCATCGTCGAATGGAGTCATTACCGTGAGGCCATCGCTTACTTTCCAGTCCGTCTCGCCAACATCGCTACCCATCCCGCCGGCCGCGCCTGGGCGGGTATGCCGTACTATTACCCGTACAGAGCTGAGACTCACCTGTACGTTATCAGTCTCGAAGGGGATGTGACCGGGAATGACAACTGAGACTCAGGGCCCCATAGGCACGTCCACCACCTCGCATGCCGCAAGGGCCTTCTTCCGCATCCACCGGAGGCATCGACTTGCAAAGCGGGTTGTAACGTCGTTCATCCTGCCCCGTCTCTAGCGAAACCGAAACCCGGAGCGCCAATTCAAGTGGTGTTCAACTGAGGCGAGAATCGGCGGACGTGCGCCAGTGAAGACTGGTCGATCTCGTAAAGGGCGACGGAAGCACCGCATTTTACGAGGAACCTGGCGACCTCTTCCGCAAGGACAACGCGATGGCAGCCGTACTCTCGTAGCCGTTCCATCCCCGGGCGCTGGTCAAGCCAAGGGCGTTGCTCGTAAGTCACGGTGCCCGTCTGTGTCGAGTCCCCGTAACCGGGCAGGTACGGGTCGGTGCAGTAGAACGCGGCCATTTTGCGCTGGGCTTGGGCGCTGATCACGGCCCAAGCTGCCGCTTCGATGGCCTCCCCGGTCAGGCTCTTCGCATATCGAGCGGCGTACTCGCCAAAGGGCATCGTGTCTTCATCGCGGAACTCGTCGAGAAGCTCCGCCGGTGGACACCAACGGTCGTCGCGGGCGTAGGTGACGACCCACCCCTGAGGTGCTTTGTGCCGAATCCCATTGGCCGTCTTGGTCAAGAGGTTGCCCGGTCGCCAGTAGTCGCTCCCCTTCCGCATCGTGTCGCAGAGAACCAACCCCTGCGACCCGCATGCTTTGGTGGCGGCAAGGAGGGCATCAGCTAATCGGGGAATGGCGTCCTCCTTATTTCGCCAGCCCGGCCTGGCCGTATTCCAGGCGGCAGCGAGATCCTCTGGAAAGGCCCTGGAGTTCTTCTTGAAGTCGTCGAGAAGCGTTCCGAGCAGCTTGCAGCCGAAGTGGGCAAAACAGAGCTTGTTGCCCGGCACGGACGCCATCGTATTCTCGTAGACGGCTGTGATGTCGTTGGCGGTGACGGCGATTTCGATGGTCATGGCGGCGTTTGCTGAACGTCAAATGGAATGGAGCGCCGTTTTCAGGTTGCCGGGTTGAAGAAGTCGGGCCATCAACAGCCTAGCGGCACACCCGCGTCCGTGCAACGGTCAGGCGTCCCAGTGCAAGTGCTATGCCAAGACTCCCGATGCGGCACCCATAGGCGCCGGCGGCTTTGGATCGCCGGCCAGTTTCGGCCCGGCCGCCGGCAGGCCGCGCGCGGCCGGTCGGGACAGGGATCCGGCGCGAGCGCCCCCCGTACCCCGGGCTCACCGGCCGCTACTCTCCCTCGGTCAGCGTGTCGACCTATTCTTCGACACGGATGGACACGATTCCGTCACCATTGGTAACACTTGTGTCGCAGAACGCCTTGGTCCGGCACACTGCTTGCCGACAATCAGAGATTCACGGTTATGCGAGTCCTGCTCGATGCACCCCATTTCCCTACGGAAGGACCGTTTACGAAAACATCCCCTCCCTGGCCGTGCCTAACCTCGAACTGGGCGACACCATCGTAGTCGGTGTATTCAGGCCCATAGACGCCATCAAAGGGATCGGCTCCCAAAGCAACCCGGGCGCCCTTGACCGGTTTCCCGCCGCGGTAGACTGTGACTGTTACCGTCGGCATCGTACTTCACCTTCTTGCACGTTTCCTACATCCCACCCTGCTCGCGTCGTAGATCGGCCTGCGAGATTTACAGGGCGAACGCCCATATCCTTCGGCAACCACTTCGGTCCATTGGCCGCGAAAGTCGACTCCATCCGCATCTATCCGCCCGAGGGTGGAACCAAGGGCTTGCCGAACCGCGTAATTCCTGCTGCCATGGCATTGGTGCATCAGTGCGTAACAGTCCTTCTGCATGTTGAAGGGCCTCGTACCCATGCTTTTGTCCGAGATCACGCGGCGAATACGGAGATGATCGGCGGCCAGGTAGATGAAATTCATCGGAAGGTCGCTGCCGCCCAACGTGCTGCCGCCATCGTTGATGTGGACCAGCGTATGGACGCGAAGCTGATTGGCAACGAAGAAATCAACGAGCAGATTCAGGTTCTCAAAGCCAAAGTAGATCACAGGCACGGCAATGCCGACGTGCCGCTGACGATGCTCGCGGCGAACCGTGAGCCCCAAGGCGAATACCCTGCCGCTGAACCAAGTCTCTCCCATCAGCCAAATCTCGCGCGATGGGCGGTAGAAGGGCTGCTTCGGCTTGATCTCAAAGCACTCCTTGATCTCGACGCCGTCCGCTATCACATCCCCGACTGCAAATGGTGCCTCATCCGCCCGATCGCGATTGGGCAACTCCATCCCCATGTCGGAATGAACGTAAATCAGCGGCGGACCATCGCTGTCACCGCGCAGCCGTTCGGCTTCCAGGTACTGGATATGGCGAAAATCCCGGCCGGCGCTCGGATACCAGCAAATGCGAGGATACGAAGCGACGCCATACGCGAGCGTTTTCACTTGATCCGCCCCCGGCTGCTGGAAGAACTGATACAGACGCCTCATTGGAAGCTCAGTCCTTTCTTTCAGCCATCTCGGCATACGACCCGCAAACCAGATCAGCCGTGGCGATACCGAAGTGCTTGGCGAGTTGTTCCAGTTGGGCATGGCCCGCAGCGTCATCCAGCGGCGGCTGCAAGACGGCCTCAAATTCGAGAAAGGCACCCTGGCCGGCCACTTCATCCAAGTGGATGCGAACATTGTGCCACAGGAAGATTGCGCGTCTCTTCTCGACCACCGCCCGCACTCCGAGGGCAGCCGTTAGGACCTCCTTGAGCCGGGCCGCGTTGCTCACCGACACGATCCGGTAATCGCTCGGCTTCGGCCCCTGGGTGTCCGGCCGGGCGTACCCAATCAATTGGGCCGCGTGACCGTCGATCTCACGCAGTTTGAGTCGCCCATTCCGGCAGTGGAAGTACGTGTCGACCTGCTGCTCGATGCCGAGGCGATCCGCAGCGATGGCCTCGGCCTGTTTGCACGCGGTGCCAACGTCGGCGATTCGTGCTTTGAGTTCGATGTTCCGCATGGTACTCATTGCTTGCTCCAATACCGCCGCCGCCACACTGTGGGATCTTCCTAACCCTCCGATGCTTGTACAGCTCCCGGCACCCGCGTCTATACCGGCCCTTATTGCAACGGAAAGCCACAATGTTTGCATTTACTGCCCCAGCCGAACGACGACCGGCATCGCGGACACGTTTCGCCTCGGTACGCCTTCGCCTGAGCTTCTGCCTGAGTACGACGCTCCACGTCGTGTAGCACCGCTTCGACTGCGGGCCGTTCTTCGGCGGAAAGGGACGGCAGCTTGTTGCGAAGACATTCGACGGCTTCCTTCTGAATCTCCGTCATCCGCCTGGCATCGGCACCTCGGTCCTGGAAGGAAGGGAGCGAACCCTTTGCCGCTTCCACGAGCAAGTCGACGGGAACATCACTTTCGCACCGCTCTCGCCAGACTTGCTCCGTTACGAGAAACTTCGGGTCGAGCAGCAGCCGGCGCAGAAGTTCGGCATCGATCAGGCCGTTTTGACGCAGGTGGTGGGCGGCGGATCGGCGGACCCACTCGTTCGTATGCTGGACCATCTCAGTCAGGACATCGCGCACTTCCACTGGCGACCAACCGGGCAACAAAGCTGGGAAGACTACGTTCAGAACGGCCGCCACACGTCCTTGGTTCAGCAACTCCCACAAACGGGTTACCTGTTCGGCCGGGGATAGCTGACCAGGCCCAGCCTGCGTCCACCATTTCACGATGGCTCGGGCAGCTTGCTCCGCCAGCGCAAATCCAGGCCCATCGGCCTGGTCGAAGCCGGTTGCCACACGCGCAGCTACTTCAAATGGGATGGTATCCGACGCGCGCTCTTCACCAGCCAAGAGGGGGAAGCTGGTATGAAGGCACTGAAGGGCCTCCTCTCGCATTTTCTTCATTGGTTCCTTCATTTCCCTGGCAGTGGCGTCCTTGTCCCGGAATGAAGGAAGAGAACCCTTCGCCGCTTCGATGAGCAGGTCGACGGGAATACTGCTTTCGCACTTCTTTCGGCATTCGGACCAACGCATTTGGTCGCGCCAGACCTGCTCCGTCACGCGAATCTTCGGGTCGAGCAACAAGCGGCGCAGAAGTTCGGCGTCGATCAGGTCCCTCTGATGCAGGTGGTGGGCGGCGGATTGGCGGACCCACTCGTTCGTGTGCTGGGCCATCTCGGTCAGGACATCGCGCACTTCCTGTGGTGGCCAACCAGGCAGCACAGCGGGGAGCACAACGTTTAGAGTCGCCGCCACATATTCTTGAGTCAGTAAATACTTGAAGCTGGCTATTTGTTGGATAGCGGAGAGTCGACTGGGCCCGTCCTGCGTCCACCAGTCCACGATCGCCTTGGCAGCTCGCTCCCGCAAAGCATAGCCAGGTCCGTCGGTCTCGTTGATACCGGTGGCCACGCCTACAGCCAGTTCATATGGTAAACGCCCCCCATGGGTTTCAACACCGTCTCTCACCATCCACGTAGCCACTTCGTACTTTGGGTCGTCCCTATGGTCGCTCTTCAACAATCTAAGGGCGAGCCTGGCGTCGTATAAGCCGCGTGCCTTCAGCGTGCGAATGAGCGCTAGCCTAAGCGGCAGCGGTCCCCGCGTTTTTCCGAAAAGCAGATCCTCCACCAGTCTGCCTTGATCTGGCTGGAGCGCCTTGAAGCCGCACTCCACGAGTTTCGGCAGCAGTGAGCGCATGTCATCACATTTGGCCGCCTTGCTGAAGACCATGGCCACGGCCGAACGACCTCCCCACGCCACTCGGTTACCGAGAAGCAGCTTGCGCGCCTCACTCGCAACTCTTTCCTTCCTGGCCGCGGCTTCGTTCCCCTGAAGCGCTTCGACCTGCTTCGTCGCGAGGTCGCAAAGAAACGGAGCGCTCCATCCGATGTTGTCGCGCAGCGGGTGCTCCCAGACCGCCAAAAGGAACATAAGGTCTACGGGCAGTTCAGCTGCTTTCGCTCTCGTCACCCCCCTGTGCGGTCGATTCAGAACGAGCTTCTCCAGATCCACGACATCGCCGGTATCGTAGAACAATTCGGCCAACTCCCGCACTGCCGCCAGACGCACCTCAAGGCGCGAGTCGTCTAGCAAACACTCGATGATAGGACGGCCATCCTCCTCTGAACAATGGCGACGAGCCTTTTCTGGGAGATCAGCGACGATAATCTCGTGTGGGCTGGCCGCCACTTTGCGATACCTGTCGAGACGCCCTTCGTCCCGATGGGCGAAGGGACTGTTCCAAGCGACTTCTGCCTCTTGCAGGTAGTCCGAACCGATGTGTGCATCGCACCAGCGGGCCAGCGCCTGGTCGGTTTCCGGCTGCCTGTCATCCGCGCGCACCAGCGAGCGGAATGCTTCGGTCTGCACGCTCCGCTCAGGGTGCTGTAGTAGCCGGAGGAGACCGGGCTCAGTTGCCCACGGCATATCGAACTCCTCGAAGGGGCCGATAGCACAAGGCTCACAGTCCGGCAAGAAAGGCTCGGGCGGGATCAACGACAACGCTTGCAACAATCCGCTCGTCGCCCAGTGCATCTGCGGAGATCCCACAAAAGGCTTACTTCGGAACGAGGGTATTTCGTCGAAGTGGCACCGATCGTGATCGTCTGGCGTCATTCCCAGACTGTTCCGGACAACGTTCTTCCACTCGTCTGCAAACTGGGCTGACGGTTCGAGCTTCTCCAGTATGTGCGGCACGAAGTAGCCCAGGTAGGCTGTCGGCTGAAGGAGCCAGGCTTTGGCGAACAGCCACTGCCGTTCCCCAGGGTCCAGTAGTGCGTTGCAGAAAGTGTTCGCGAGGGCTTCTGATACATGGATATGGCGAGAAGCACCCGCGCGCTCGCTGGCGGGCACCGGCAACACGTGGTGGCCGATTTCGTGAATCAAGGTCATCCGCAGGAACAAATCGGACAAATTGAGTTGCGACGCTGGATGTGGCTCTTGCCGCTCAAGACTCCGGACGAGTTCATACGGAAGCTCGAAGAGCCGTTCAGGGCACAGGATCACGGCCGGTCCATCGGCCTCATCGGGCAGCAGACTCTCCAGGGTGGGGCCTTCTGAGCTTTGTTCGACAGATCGTGTGGAGGACGGTTTCAGGGGGGCCTGACCGGCAAACGCGCGGACATCGCGCGTGTAGATGCCCAACGGCTCAACCACCCCTCCCCCTGACGCACTCCGCGGTTGGCGATAAAAGCGAGACTCGCCTTGGCGGCCACCCCGCCGTTGGCAAAAGGGAAACTCTCTCTGCGGTCTCTCCGGTTCAGAACCTTCTCCGTGGGGATTGGCACGAACCTGTGCTTCAAGCGTCAGATCGGATATAAGAAAGATCCACCGAAGCCGAAGGAGGCAGTCGTTGATCGCGCCCTCCGCATCCGGAACCCCCAAGGCACTGGCGATGCCCGTCCCGTCGAGCGGATCGAGGATGGCAGCAACGTCTTTCCGCCAGTCGAACGTACTGTTCAGGTTGACCACTGTTGCTTTCATCTGTCTTGGCCTCCTTCGACACGTGACCGTTCCATATCGCGTCGCCGGTCGGCGATGGAACGCCTCAACCAACTGCCGCCTCACTTCCCTCGTCGCCCGCGCGGTTCTGCTCGAATGACCTGAACACCTCCACAAACGCATCGAAATCGCTCTTCGTCCACAACACGAGCAAGATGCGATCGAGATGGCTTCCTCCGGCTGCCAAGCACGCTGTCAACTCTTCGCGGAAAAGCCGCGCGCACTGGTCAATGGGAAGACCGCCGCTGCCGGCCCCCAGGGCGGGAAAGGCCACCGATCGCAGGCCCTTGGCGTCGCAGGTGCGGAGAACATTGCGGATTCCCCGGCGGACGACATCCTCCGTCCCCAACGAGGTCGCGGCATGGAGGATATAGCGGGTCGAGCGAATACCGTACCCCTGGGTCACGACGACATCTCCAGGGGCGATAGGCCCGGAAGCCGCAAGACGATTTAGCTCGTATTGCAGTTCGCCGCCCGCCGCCTCCCGGATCGCTCCCGATACCCCTCCGCCAAGCTTCAGTTCGGTATTCGCGGCGTTGACGATCGCGTCCACCGGGGTCTCCATGATATCGCCCATCAGGAGTACAACCTGGGCCGAACCAATAAGATATATCCGCGAGGGCCGTTCCGCTACCGGCATGTACTTGTGCAGGTAGTCGATGATCTCCTCGTCTTCGAGGTGGATCGAAAACGCAACATGCTCGGCATGGTGGGCCCGAATCGTGTCAACGATCTCCTTGAAGGCCAGGGGAATCGACAGGTTCGGATGCACGGGTGGCATCAACGACACGTGAATAGCTAAGCCAGCTCTTGCAGCCTCAATCGCTCGGACCAGTGCCGACCTGAACTCTTCCAGCGTCGAGCACGCCGCCAACACTAGGCCACACCCGTCCTGCATCGGCTCCGTGATGAAGGTTATGTTCATTCCGGACTCCCAACTCCGCGTGACGCTTGATTTCATTGCCTTACGATCGGTTTGCCAGACTACGACCCTATTCCATGACGCCACGCCCAGCAAAGAAGCCTACCACCTCTTCCTCTTGTGCTGTCCGGAAGAAGTCCAGGGTGCCGTTGAGGTTCAGTTCCTTCTGCAAATGCTCATACACTTGATAATCGTCACCCATCGCGAGGTCGGGGACAAAACGCTCGCGGAGGGCCAACAGGAACGTGATGAAAGTCGTATAGGAATCGCCACACTCGCGCCAGTAGCCGCCGAACGAAACCAGTGCGTCTAGTTCCGATGGCTCCACGTTTGGGATCTTTGGGATGGGCTGGCCTTCGGTGCGAAATCGTGCCTCCTCCAGCGGGTAACGTTCGTAGTCCGCCGGCTCACCGGGCTCGAATATGGCTTTACAAAGCTTCTCGGATGATCGCCAGCCGAGGGCCAGCCGGACTTCTTGGTCAAACCGCTTGGCGAAGTGGCCCTTCTGCACCACGGTTTCCCGGGTTAGCACCGTTACGAGCTGGCCTCCGCAGGAGCGATCGAAGACGAACTGAGCACGCGCTACAAAGTCGGGGCCTTCGCGTTCCTCGCTCACCATGAATTTCTCTTCCCACGGCCAGAGCTGCCCGCCAAAGAAGGGGTAGGTGGACGATTCACGCGATTCCACTTGGTGCCGGCCGCCGCGGCTTTCGCTGTGAAGCCATCGGTATATGCTTTTGCTGGGAGGTAGCCAAAGAGGACGCCAATAGACATTGGAGGCCAGGGCGCATCGCTCGATTAACCGGATGCAAGCTTCCTGTATCTCGACGTTCGATTGACTGCCGTCATAGAAGACATCGCATCCCATTTCGTTTCTCCAGTCAGCCACGTGATCTTAAGACCAGACGCGCGGACACCACATCATGCGACCTGGCCACGCATCTGCTCACGGCTCTTCTTCCTTCGTTCGATCTGCACGCTTGCCTCCCAGGATTGAGACAAGTTCTCGCCGTCCCCAGGAGCGGGCCCAATCCAGCGGCGTCTCTTCTTTCTGGGTTGCCGCGGTGAGCACCGCCCCAGCTTGAAGAAGGGCATCGCACGCGCCCTGATGGCCGGCCCGTGCAGCGCAGTGGAGCGGCGTCTGGCCATCTTTGCCGACGGCGCTCACGTCCAATCCGTTGGAAAGCAGGACGTGAATGAGGCTCTCGTTGCCGCTGGCTGCCGCAGCATGAAGGAGCGTGTAACCGCCGATTCTCACCTTCAACAGTCCTGGTTCGGGGTGCAGCATTGTGGTTACCTGTTCTTCCAGCCCGAGCGCGCATGCGGCGAAGATGTCGAGCTGGGCGCCGTTTGCCCGCAGTATTTCCACCGCCCCTGTTTCTCCGAAGAAGGCGGCCGCGCTGAGCGGGGTCCAGCCTTGCCTGCTGCGAGCGTTCGCATCGCCACCTTTGGCGACAAGGAACCTCAGTATTTCGTCGTGCCCCCAGCAGGCAGCCTCGTGGAGCGGCGACCAGCCGTCGTTGTCCGCCTCGTCCGGGCGCGCTCCCCAGTCCAGCAAGAACGACAGATCAGCCAGACGCTCAGGCCAATGGTGAATGATCCATAGTAACGGCGTCACTCCGGCGTCGTCCTTTGCGTTGACATCGGCTCCTTTCGACAAAAGGAACGTCGCTATTGCTGTGTAACTCCACTCCATAGCCCGATGCAAGGGGGTCCTTCCGAGGTCGGTCTTCGCCTTCACGTCGGCGCCATTCTCTACCAGCACCTTTACGATTTCTTCCTTGCCGTAGTGGGCGATCGCTTCGTCAAGCGGTGTGGTGATTTTGGCGCCCATGCTTCTGACATTTACGTCGGCATTGCTACGGATGAGGAGCCGCACGATTTCTACGCAGTCTCCGGAAGCAGCACGGTGGAGCGGCGCCCTGCCGGCGCGGTCTGTTGCATTCACATCGGCCCCGCTGCTAATCAGGAGCCACGCGATGTCCGCTGATTTCTTTGACGCCGCTTGGTGAAGGGGAGTCCGCCCAAGCTTGTCGATCGCATCCACGTCCGCGCCATTGGCAAGGAGCAGGTAAACCATATCCAGAGAAGCCCGTGCGGCAGCAAAATGAAGCGGTGTGGCTTCGCGTTCGTAGTCTATCGCGTTGACCAATGTGCGGTCTCCGGCGAGCAAATTGCTGACCCCCGTAACGTCGTCAGCCTTTACGGCTTCATGTATTTCACTCATGAAGTCGGTTCCTTTCCACCAGTCAAAGGCCGTTGGTCGGCATTATCTGGCCGTCGTTCGGCCTCCAGTTCGTCTGCGTGCGGCGTCTCACCCTCATCAATTCCCATCTCCGCGAGAAGCTCTGCCTTCTTGGCCTGACGGCTGAGCTGACCCGTGACCAGTCCTATGGAATACACAAAGCCGTCCTTCTCGACGATACGAGCCCATACTGGCCCTCCCGCTGTCTCATACACTATTTGTCCCGCCGTCTTGCCCTTGCCAACGGAGAATATCTCTCCGGGGTGGTGCTGGCGGCTGATGTTCGCCTGCATATGTGCGACCATGCGATCTCGTAGCTCGTTCGATACCGGATAGCCCATTTCGCGGCCTTGACCGAGGAGGTTGACGAACCTTCCAAAGCCCCTCGTCATCTCTATATTCCATGCTTTCTCAACTCGTGCCGGCCCCACGGGTGGCACGATCTTCCACACGCAGGCCCTGCCTGCCTCGCCCAAGAATTCGCCGCAGAGCCAGCCCAGGAATGTCCCAATTGGGAACAACTGTTCACTTGCCGGAGCATGTTCGTCCGCGTCTTGCTCGCCCTCTCCCGTGGCGGAATCTGCTTCTTGCTCGACTGGTCCCTCAGAACCTTTGTCCTCGCATGGTGGCAGCTCTCTTATATTGCCGGTGAACAAAAGGGCGCACGCCCTGACACCGTGGAGGGCGCAGAAGCGGCGGAGATTGTACGCCAGCTCTTCCTTCCCGCGATCACCGGTCGCTTCCGAAACGAATGTCAGCAAGCCGTCCTCGCCATCCTGCGTTACGAAGAACAGCCGCCGCGCCACCTCGCCAAGGTCGAGCAAAATCGGCTCGGCCCACGGGATGATAGCCTCCATGAGTTCCCTGCAGGAGCCCACCTTCGCCAGCAGTCCGTTCAGCGGTTGAACCTTGTAGTCTGATATTCTGGTGTCCTCATTGTGATTCGGGATGGCCTCGGTGTAGTCGCGGATCACAATACGGCCCCACCGATCACTTATGACCCGATGGCGTCTCTAACCATCGGGTACACCTTCTGCCTCAAATAATCGTCCATCTGGATCTTGTTTGCCTCCCTTGCCTTGATCGGCGCCGTATCAGAATCGACATTCGAGGAGACGTGCGCCGACGGCGAAAACCTCCAGCGGACGGTAGTGGTATAGGCAGTGCCTGAAACCCCGCCCCGCCACGAGATCGCAATCATGGCGAGTATTCCGTCGCCATCGGCCTCGGAGGTGATGTTCTTCAGTTCCCCACCCTTTCCTGTTGGATGAAGGATTTGCCTGAGCTTCAAGGCGACGCTGTCATCAACTTTGGCCTTCAGCGCCTTTGCTGCCTTGCTCTGCCACACCGACCCTCCCTCTTCGCCATGGACGGCGTGTGCCAAGCACAGGACCACAGCCACGGCACCTACCAAGCCAGAACTCAGCGTCCTCATACATTTTCCCTTCATGTCAAGCACCCCACTTGCAGTAAACGGTGTTTTCGCTATCAACAGTCGCTACACATGATCCTTTCGCTCTCCGATGCCGGGACGTTGGGCATCCTGCGCCATTCGTGCGCTTTCGTCTGACTGGGGTTCTTGAGCGTGTGGTCGATACTCAGCAGCACGGCCGTCTGTTGTTGGAGTTCTCACTTGACCTCTTCAAAGCCCCATTCCATGACGCTAGCGAGATTGGAGAGTTCCTCGGAAACATGGGATACGGTGGCGGAAAGCTGGTCAAACCCGCGCTGCTCAATGTCGGCAAAATTCCGTACACCCGCTTTGATGTCCTTCATCAACCCAACCCCTTCGCACGCGGGGCACGTGAAACGCAGGGCCGAGACCTTCGATCCGCACGAGAAACATCTTGGCATGGTCAAGTCCCTCGACCTTCCAATTCATTTGGGTAATTGGGGTCAACTGTGGCACCATCGAGATGCCTGTGCTTCAACTCGTTGACCACTTCGACATAGTTGCTGAATGCTTCGACGTTTTTGCCTGCGCAAATGAGCGCGACCGATTTTGCTACCAGCCGCGCGTAAAGATCACAATAGACCTCGCTGGCGTTCTCTGCTGCCGCTATAGCCACCAGAATCCGCGGGGCAACCTCGTAGTATTCGCGAATGATTCTGTCGCCTTCGGGAAGGCTTCTCACGTAGCCATCCCTAAAAGATCGCAACGTGGTTAGGTCCGCACAATTGTCGGCCAACCCTCTTGCCTGTATGCACGCCGTCGTTATGAAGCAGGCACCCTTGTCTGCCGGCCTTTCTGGTGGAACGACGGGGCTGCCGAGCCAAGTTCGTTCTATTCTCTGCTGGCCGAGCCAATTCCTTTCAACTTTCGGGTTGCCCAACCAATCGCGTTCCACCTTGTCGCTTCCGAGCCACGTCTTGTCGGCTACCCATTGTCCCAGCCAATTCTTGTGGTATGTCTTTCCATCCTGCTTGACGATTCGCTTCCCGCTTTGGGCATCATACTTCTTGCCACCGGTCTCGACGTAGGCCCTCCCGCCACCTATTCCGGCTGCGGCTTTGCTCGCAAGTGTCGCAAAGACGCCAATCAAGAAGAGAATAGCTACTATGCCGCCGATCAGTGTGCCAATTGCCCTGCCCACGCGCTGTGCGATACTGGCTTTCGGGTCGGTAAGTGGCTTGAACAGCGTCTCACCGAGGCTTGGTGTTGCTTGTTGTCGCTGGGGCACCGTGTCCGCAGTGGTCGTGTTGCCGACGCTGGTCCTGCGACTGGGCGCCCGGACGGGAAACGAGAGCCTCAGTCCGGGGCTCGACAAGCCCTGAAAATTCGTGAGCCGAGAATCTGATGAGCCTGCCGGCGGTGCGGGCGCCTCGATTGTGGGCCGCGGTGATCGGGAAGGTGACTCTGGCAATGTCGGCGCCACAGCCGAGCTTCCTCGGTCGGGCGACTGGTGCGCCTGTCCTTTGGCCTCCAATCGCTGACGGACGTACTGCTGGTCCTGCTGGCTGAGATTGCCAAGCGGCACTTTCAGGGCCCGGTTCCCGCGCAAGAGGACGACGTCGCCTTGATAGACGCGAACGAACTCAGCCGTGGTCGTTCGACCCTGGGTGTCAGTCCACGTTCGTGGCGACGATTGCAACGCCAACGCCACGAGAAAACAGTCGAGAACAGCAACCATAATGGTAGCCCAACGGTTAAATGGCCACCCGAAACCCCTACGCAGAGGTAACCGCAGGCGTAACCCCCACTAGCGGGAGATCCCCCAGTTTACCAATGGGGCAGCGGCCGTACAAGGATTCTCCACGCAGATTGTCCACGCATATGCTCTCCTAACCCACGTCACGTTCCATTTTCATCAGTCGCTCGAAATCGTCTTCGTTGCTGGGCGTTTCGTCGATGACCCCGCGCGGCTTTTTTCACCGGGCGGCGCTTCGCGGTCCACCTCTTCGCTCCGCTCTGCGAGAATATCGGGCGCCTCTTCCTGTAGTGCCATCTCTCGCTCGATCCGCTCCTTCAGGGCCAAGCGCGGCAGTTGCAGAATCGCCATGGACAGAATCATCCGTGGAGCTAATACCGGGTTTTGTGCCAGCCGGATTGCCTCTTCCCAGCGCCCCGAGCAGAGACGGACAAGCGTGTCACGATCCCCGAGGAGTCTGCTGGCAGGGTAGAACTGAAGGGCCTGGTCCAAGCATCGCATTGCATCTTCATGTCGGCCGAGGCACACGAGGACGTCTCCCTTGCAGCCCCAGGCCCCTGCTTGAGTTGGATCAAGCTGGAGAGCCCGATCGAGAGATTGGATTGCCTCGTCGTGACGGTCGAGTGCGAACAGGACTACACCCTTTCTTGTCCACCAGGACGCCTGCTGGGAATCAATTTCCAGAGCTTTGTCGAAGCAGCGTATTGCTTCCTCACGTTGGCCGCTATCGCAAAGGCTGAGCCCCTTACTGTACCAGGTCAGCGCGTCGTTGGAATCCAGTTGTAAGGCTTGGTCCAGGCACCTGATGGCCTCTTCGTGCCGGCCGAGGTGCCCCAAAGCTCGCCCTTTGTTTGTCCAAGCACCGGCAAGCGTGGAGTCATGCCGCAGGGCCTGGTCGAAACACCGGATCGCTTCCATGTGTTGATCCGAACCCTGCAGGAGCACGCCCTTGGCCGGCCACTCGATTGCGTCGATATTAGCCATGCCAACCTCCGCCGTTATTTGGTTACGATACCCATCGCGCAGCAGGGTGCAACTGCTCATTGCAGAGCATGAAGAGAACGCAATGGCGAGCGAGTGCTACTTGGAGGAAGCCAGCTACTTCAGAATTCTTCATCCGTAAGTTCCCTGGGCGACGATCCAAGTGCTTTAGGTCGTTTTAAGATATATGCCCCTGCTTCGACCCATGCAGCAACCAACTCCCATCCTTCCTCCCCACACTGGTTTAACTTCTCAGCAACTTCTCGCATGCGGCGGAATATGTCCGCCTCGAAGAGTATCTTATACTCCCATTTCTGCGCCGCGTTTACGACCGCTGTTGCCTCTGTTGCCACGTGCTCGCTCCTTGTTATGTTCTTTGCGAGGAAGGTTGTCCACCTCGTCGCAGCCGGGAAAACAAGCCGGACTCCCTTATCCGCCGGAGTCGCTCTCGCCACCACCACCATCGCCATCCGCCCCCGGCTGTGAGCAGAAGGGCAACAAAGGCACCGATGAGGACGACAACAGCCAACGCGCCGCCGATCACCATGCCAATTCCCCTGCCCACGCGCTGTGCGGTGCTCACCCGCGGGTCGCACAGCGGCTTGAACAGGGTCTCACCAGGGCTTGTCGTCGCCTGTTGCGGCCGAGGCTTCTTGCCGCTCGTTGACGGATACTCGGCGTTCTGGGATTCACTTGGCTCCGGGGACGCGATGTTTTCGGCTGTAAGCGTCCTGGCAATGGGAGTCCCCTGGTGGCCCTGCGGTCCGGCGAAGATCCAGCCTTGTTTCCCATCGAGCATCTGCACCTTGTACCAGAGGCCGCTCTGGTCAGGGGCGTTGCCAAGGGGATTCATCAGCGCCCAGACGCTCTTCCGATCCACGAGGGCGAAAATCTCCCCGATACTGGCTACGCCGAGTATGTTCAGATTGGGCGCAGTGATGTTCGGCGCACCGAGGATCGGTACATTGTTCTGTTCGACCCGGACAAGCTGCGTGGCGTCGGGCCAATCGGCCGGGCTGGTGCTCTTCTGCCGCGGGACATCGCGGCTTCCCGTACATTGAAACAGCCGATCTACGATCAGGCTGTTCGCCTCCTCGACCGTCAGCCGCCCGAACCTCGGGCGTTGCGGCGGGCTCGTCGTGTGCGATTTGCTGATTCCACTGGCACGGTGGGAGACTGGGGCGGGAACCGCGAGTCGCGGGCCGGAACTCGGCCAAGTCCTGGGCGAGGAACCCGAATCCGTGTACCGAGAGGCTGTCAAGATTGGCGGTGCCGGCGCCTCGGCCATCGGCCGTGACGGTCGCGGCGGCGGCGGCGCTGGCATCGTGGGCACCGACGCCGAGCGTTCTCGGTCAGACGCCCGGTACGGCTGGGTGGCAACTCGCTCGCTTATGTATTCTCGGTCCTCCCGGCTGAGATTGGCCAAGGGCACTTTCAGGACCCGGTTCCCGCGCAGGAGGATGACATTGCCCCGGTAGACCCGAACGAACTCAGCGGTGGCCGTCCGTCCGTAGATATCGGTCCAAGTCCGCGGCGATGCCTGCAAGGCGATGGCGACCAGAAAATAGCCAAGCGTGTTGAGCATGAGGCAACACCAATGCCCACAGTGCTTTAGTATAGAAATCTGCCAATTGTCCAGGTGAGCAACCCTACCACGACGAATACCACGCTCAAGCATCCGGCGGTCTTGTTTAGGTCGGGCCACAGCCGACGGCATATCAGGGCGCACGCCTCGTGGCACTTCACGTCCTTGGTGGTTGGTAAACTCGCATTTACGGTCTTCTCGCGATCACTGAATACCCGAAGGTGGCAATAGCAGCAGTAGTCCATAAACCCTCCATCGCGGCTAACGTGCCAGCCACACATCCTACAACTAGCTTCAAAGCGATTCCAACGAAGTGTAACGGGATCGGATATGTAACCGAGAGATGCACCACAATCGGGGCATGAGTCGGGATATGTTATGCCTACGGGGACGGGAAGCATCTCTCGTAAACACTCGTAATGAAAATGGTAGGGATAATCGTGGATTTCGGGATTGATGCCCTTCGTGAATAACGCGGCGGAAGGCTTAACAGGCTTACCGCAGAGCCTGCAAGTTGCGAAGGGGTGCTTCGCACCGCACTTGACGCATGAAGATGAGCTTGGACTGATACGCTCGCCGCATTCGTGGCATGGAACGAGACTCATGGCAACGCCACCCTGGCTGCGTCTTTGATGGACACGGAATTAACGGACACGGTCGGAATGTCTCCGTTGATGTGTCAGATTGTCCCGATATTCTACCCCCTGAACGGGCCCGACACCATGAGGTATATTCCGAAGACCACGAGTCCGAGCGTGCAAAGTTGCGCAACGATGTTGATGGCGGCCTGCTGGCTCCCGCCACCGTAATAGAGCGCAAGAGCTATTATCGACACGATGGGTATTCCCACGCGGAGCACCGTCCCGGCCAGCCCAGTTCCCATCGCCCGGCCGATGGCCAGCAGGATGGCCAAGACGACCAGGGCTTCGGCCGCTTGGTCTGGCGACATCAGGCCGTGGGCGGCCAAGCCAACCAACAAGGCGACCAAGCTGAGGATGACGAAGAAGGCGCTCATCGTAATCGTGCCTGATGTGTTCGCTGGGAGCTTTGTGGACGACGGTGGCTGCCGGGTTTCGTTGTCTTCCGCGGACGGCTGGGGTCCTGGCCGGCCCAGGTCAAGGCACAGGTCTCGACGCCATAGTCCTTGTTTAGCCGGTCCTGGATGGCTTCGATCTGTTCCACCGCCGCGTCGCAAACGGCCGCCGGCTGGCCGTTGCTGCCTGTTTCGACATGCATGGGAAAGCCATCGACCGACCACTCGATGCGCCCTTCCTGCACACTGACTGCCAGCGCGCGGCCATCCAGGTTGTGAACTTGAATCCGGACGTTGCCACTCGCACCCTGCGCTGACTGACTAATGCCGTCCAGCGTAAAGCCGCACGCTTGAAGGGCCGCCACCGTCCTTTCGGCGATGAAATCCGTCTTTTCTTGATTGGACTGCTGCTCTTCAGCCGCTTTGAGAACTCGTTCGGCCTCGGCCAACAACTTGTCGGCCTCTCGCGTGGCATGTTCAAACTGGCCGCCCTCAATGACCTTACTCAACTCGCTGGCACGCTCCGAGATGCCTGCGACGGCCGGCGCCTCCCAACGCTGCAGCACTTGATCCGCTTGCAGGCCAGCGATTCGCTCTTGCAGGCGAGCCAAGGCAGCCTCGCTGGCCTGTTTTCGAGTCAACCAAAGGCCGCGGCGTTTCTCGACTTCAGCCCGGTGCTGCTCGAACTGCCGGCCAACGGCCGCCATCGCTCGGCGTGCTCCGGCCAGATCGCCGCCGGCCAACTGCTCTTCCACCCTGCGTAGCGCCGCCTCAAACTGCGCAAGCCCAGCCGGGTCAAACTGCCGCGAGCCCTGCCGGTCTTCCGCGGCCTGATACTTCCATCGCAACACGGTTGCCGCCTCTTGTTCCAAGTCTTGTGCGTCCTGCGCGGCCTTGCCCTGGACAACGATTTGTTTGAGTTCCTGCCGGACGTGGTGCAAGCTCTTTTCGGCTCGCGCGAGATCGTCCTCGCTGGCCGGCACCTTCTGTTCGATCTGCGCGAGACGGACCTGCAACTGGCGCAACGAGTCGGCGACATGCCGACTGGCTGGCGTTCCATCAAAGGCCGCTATCTCATTCTTCCCTTCCCCCAGCCGTGTCTTGAAAGCGGCTTGGCCCTGAAGCAGGCGTTCCTTGCGGCGTCGCTCGGCCTCGGCGGCTCGCTGGGCAACCCGTTCTTCCTTACGACGGCGGTTCTCTTCGCGCTGGCGTCGGGCTGCTTCTTGCGATAGCTGAACGTCGCTGTACTTGGGGGAACTGCTCATGGGAACACCTCACTCGCAATGGACCAAACGGGGATGGACGTGTTTCTCGCTCGAACGACTCTCACCAACCTTCTTGTGGCCGGTATCCGCAGCCAAGCAATTGCTGTTCCAAACCGCCAACTGTGTTGACTTGTTCATCCATGGTCACGATGTTGAGGCACTGCGGTCTGCTGGGCGCTGTGTACGTTGGAACGCGGCAGCCGCTTGGCAGTCGTGCCAGGGCGATTGGGGTCCTTGCCTTTCCAGAGCAGCTCGCCCGTTTCCACGCCACGCTTTTCCAAGCAACCCTTGACCGCCTCGATTTGCTTGGCCAACACGTCGCAGCCCCGGGCCGGCTGGCAATCGCTGCCGGCGAACACTTCCATGGGGAATCCCTCTGCGGTCCACCGTAGCGATCCTTCCAAAGGAACGCTTACGGTGATCGCACGACCGTCGGCGCACGAAGCCCGGATCGTGGCATCCGCCGATGCTTGCTCCGCCGGGAACTGTTGGACCCAGAAGCCAAGTTCCGCCAGGCTTTCTACGAGGCTCTTTGCGACGTAATCCCGCTGGTTCTGGAGGCGCTGTTCGTCTTCGACGGCAGCGACGAGCGTGTCCGCCTCGGTCATCAGCGATTTCCACTCCCGGCGGATCTGCGCGAATCGGCCAGCGGAGACACTGTCCTCAAGCTGGGCTATGCGGCGGCTCAACTCTTCCAGCTCCGAGGCACGCCAACGTTGCACGACTTCATCGACCTGCAAAGATGCGAGCCGTTCCTGGGCCGTCGCGACGGCGGAAACGGCTTCCTCCTGCAACTTGTTCCGGCGGTCCTGTTCTTGCTCGACCCGCATATGATGGCGAGCGAACAACTCCTGGAGCCGGGCCATCTCCGCTTCTGCTTTGCCAAGGTGCTGTTGTTGCAAGTGCGATTCCACCACCTTTACTTGAGCATCGATCTCGCGAAGGCCCTCGGGATCGAATTGGCGGGAAAGCGGCCGAATCGTGGCGGCCTCGCGATTCAATTGCTGCAGCGCGGCCTGCTGCTGGCCGACCTGGACGGCTAGTTGAGCGGCTTCGGCACGCGCAATAGCGGCGGCCAGATGTTTGCGGAGCCCTTTCAGTTGCTTTGCCACAGCGGCGATCTCACTTTCATCACTGAGGGCGTGCTCCCCAAGCCTGGACAGATTGCCCCTGATCGATTGCAGTTCCGCTTCCACGTGTCTTCCCGCGGTGCTCTGTGCGAACGTGTCAAGCTCCGCGATCACGTTGGCCCGTTCTGTCAGCAGTTCATGGCCCCGTCGCTCAGCCCGCTCGCGTCGGCGACGTTCCGCCTCGGCAGCCTGCTCGGCCCGTCGCTCGGCGGCTTGGCGAAGTTGCTCGGCAGCCAATCCCGCAAGAACAATTGGCGCCACAATCACCGCGCAGAATTTCGTCACATCACTCATGGCAGTCCTCCGTCACCCTCAAGACAATACCGCGAGCCAACATGTTTCGTTCAAGCTTCTCGCGAAAGCCCTTGGGCGGAATGCCCATCCAGTGAAATGTTCCATCGGCGGCATGTTCGCACTCTAGTTGATAACCCCGCTCATTGGATTGCGCAGCCAGGTGCCGGTAGCGCGGCGAGAGGAAATGCACCTGTTGATTGTCGGACCCGCGCCAGCGTAGGTCGGTGTGCCGGGCGGCGATATAGGGTCCGTCGACAAGGATGTCGAGCCGGCCCACGAGGGCTTTCTGCGCGGAACTGCCCCGGCGGAGCAAGTATTCCAGGGTGTAGCCCGTGTATGACATGAACGTGAAATCCCGTTTGCGTCGGATCGCATCGACGAGGTTCACTAGCGCTGCCGCCTGGGCCATGGGCTCACCCCCGGAAAACGTCACCCCTTCGATATCCGGAAGGTTGCGCAACTCGTCGGCCAGCGACGCAACATCCACGTCTTGCCCGCCACGGAATGGCTGAGTCTCGGGTGCGACGCAGCCAGGGCAGCGGAATGGGCACCCCTGTCCCCAGAGCACTGCGCGCCGCCCAGGCCCGAGGACCGTGCAGTGGTTGGTTCGCCGGGCCAGATGGAAAATATGGCGATTCTCGGGCCAGGCTTTCCCGGTCTTGCTCACGTCTTTTTTCATCGCGGTTTGCATCGGTCTAGTCCTTGCTTTTCTTCTCCCGTGATGGTCAGACCAGCCCTCGCTTTTCGCAAATCACGTGCCGACGAAGCAATCGCGCCGTCCCCGGCAAGTGAGCAAGGAAAAACGTGTAAGTCATCCTGCCTGCGCACGCGGACTTGCCACTGCCGGTAGCAGAAACGTTACTCGGCACGTCCACTCCGGCATCTTGCGATCTTTGCACGGCGATGGTTCGTTCTCGTCCGCAGCAAAGCCCATTGAGCCCAACTCCTGTTTGGCGCGGCGGAGGGCGGCGTGCAGCCGGCTCTTGACAGTGCCCTCCGGGATTTCAAGTTGGCGACTGATTTCCCGCAGCGACTGACCGTCGAAATACAGTGCAATCAGTATTTCCTGGTCCTGTTCTCTCAGGTGCCGGAGTGCCTGCCGAACCCGCCTCTTCTCTTCACCATCAACGACGCCCATCAACGGCGACTGCGCGTCGCTTTTGCTTTCCGGGATCTCACCTATCCCGCTGATTTCCCATTTCCGCGACCGTTTTTTGTTGATGGCCGTGTTTCGGGCAATTGTCCGCAGCCAGCCACTGAAGCTGGGCGCGTTTTCCAGCTTGTCAATCTTCGTGATCGCCTGCACAAACACGTCTTGACACACATCCTCCGCATCACCATGGTGCCGCAGCACGCCGAACACCGTGGTGTACACCATTCCCCGATGGCGTTCCAAGAGTTGGCCAAAGGCGCGTCGATCGCCATGCTGGGCAGCGTGAACGAGATCGCAGATGGCGTTTTCGTGACAGGCGGTGGTGGCTGACTCGGCGATCATGGGCTGGGCTCCGTGACGATGACCTCGAAAGCTGTGGACAACCATGCGCAGGCAATAGTGCGCGAGGCAAACACCTCGGGCGCCAAACGGCCTGCTGCTACCGAAACGTCTGTCGTTTCGCACGTTGGTTCAGAGGCGACTTGAGCCTCGAAACCCGTGCTGCTTTGGTTGTCCCCAAGTAGCGGGGAAGGCATTGTGCCCAGGGTTCATGCACCCCTGTGGCACCACATACGGAGCCGCACCCAGAATGTCCGCGCAACAGCCATCGCATTTAGATCGTTGACCGTTACGTCCATTGCAGCCCTTGCCCGCAGGCAAGAGCCTTCGCCGTGAGAGGTGCCGACACTAGGTCGACACACGAGACACGGCAATTCTCCAAATCGCGCGGTACGCGGCTCGCGAGGCACGTCAAGATGTCCTCGAAGCTGCCCATATTCTGCCGCAAGGCGGGGATTCCGTCAAGTGGCAGTACCCATAAGGACGCGGCAGGCCCGGAAGCGGTTCGCGCAAATCTCGTCGAAACCGGATGGGCCGTCCATCCGAACTCGACTAGAGATCGGCAGGAAGTGCATGGCAGCTTCAGCAACAACCGCCCGCGCGGGGATTACCGTTGTACGCAAATACGGACTTGTTACCAGAGGTAGCGAGAATGCTACTTCAATGTCTCTATTCGACCATCTTGCAAAGACCGACGAACGAGAAGTTCCGCATTCTCACGCAGCGGCCGACGCGCGGCGATTCTTGGTGTTTGGCGAGGTCTGCTTTGGTGTCTTCTGTGCCTTGGCCGTCGTCGACGCACCGCCGGTTGACGGCGGCGCGGCGGGGAGCGCACCTCCCTGCTGGATCAGCCAAAGTAGGGGGACTGCCGCCCGCAGCCGAGCAAGCGGCCGGCCTGGTGAAGGCAGTTCTTCGATAGCCGACGTGGTGAAGTAAGCAACTTTTCGGAACCGGGTCTCCAAGCCGAGGACAAGATTGGCGAGCCCCAGGTCCAGCAGGAACTCGCGGATCGGCGAGGAAGGCTTCTTGCCAACGCTTACCGGCTGGCTTGGTCCTTGATGGCATGAGTTGGGCGGCGCAGACACGTCACGTTCTTGAGCCATGCTGGACCACGGCGCGTTGGACATGGCCCCCATTTTGGTCACTACGACCGCGAGTGGAATTGGGAACAGGCCCTTTGCGGAGACATTCATTTGCTGTTCCAGCCGGCTGATAAAGGGCTGGAACACAGAGGCTACGTCAGTAGCCGCGGGATTGACCTCGGACCACGCCTTGCGGTCGATCGCCCCGCCCTTACCAGGCCGGGAAAGGGCTTCGGCAAAGGGATCGATCACCAGTACCAGACCGTCCACGAAACGATGGAACCGGTGACCACTCATCCTGGACTCTTCCGTAAAATCCTCGCCGGCCGCATCGTACAGATAGATCAGCCCCCCAGGCCCCTTGGCATTACGGAGCGCCACGTTGAAGGCTCGGGGCCGCGGCATCGAAGCGGTCTTCGCCAGCCGGACCCCAGATGCCAAGCGTGCGACGAAATCGTGAAGGGTCTTCTTCTGTTGATTGTCGGCGAACTCTACTTGAAGTCCGTATTTTGACGCAATCTGCTGCGCAACTTGCCAAAGAGATACAATCATCAGCGTCGTCTTGCCGCTCGATTGGGCTCCGACGAAGCCGATGTGAAGCTCGCGCTGCTTGCCAATGGCTGAATGCGTGAGATCGGCAGAGCAGTTGCGATTCCCGCAGACCTTCGGGAGAGCAAGCCGGCCGAGAAGGTCGAGCGTTGGTAATTCGGTTCGACACTTTGCACAACGGGCGTGGAAGATGCCATAAGCAGAGGGAACGAGATCGCTTGCCAGCTCCGAACAGCTAGGACAGCGAAACTGGGGTAGTTCCTGCTCGTGGCACACGGGGCAAGTGTAGCGGATGCGATGAAGACGTGCTTTGAGGAGAGTTTCGCACCGGAGGATGCCGATTACGGCGAGGATCGCCAGGGCCAAGGTGGTCGAGATTGTCAAGGCGGACCAGGACCAGAGGTAAACGTGGTGCCCGACGAACACCTGCATCGTGAGGAATTCGGCCGCCTCGCTGCATTGGGCCAAGGCAGCTTCGCCCGCGGCGCACACCGGTTTATTCCAATGACCGTGCAGCGCAACTCCCGCCAGCCCGATACCTCCCACAACGACGCCTCCGCCGGTCGCCTCAGAGCGACCGCCGCCCAATAAGCCGGCGATCAGTGCTATGCCACCGACGATCGCAAGCAAAGCGCCGGCCAGGCCGAGCAACATCATTGCCAATACGCATCCGACGTAGGCGAATCCGCCCGCAATGACGCAGATCAGGGCAACGAGCGGCAAAACGAGGAAGACCCCGGTCGAGACGATCGCGGCGACGCCGATGGTCGTCGGCCTCAGGCAGAAGTGCAATCGCCTATGGCTGCGGTCGATCATGGCCTATCCCCTCGGCAAGCGGGTTCCTGGTTTCGTGCGATTGACGTGCCAGTGTCTCATCGTTTGCAAAGCCTGTGCCAATCGTGCCGCCCCGGCAACTCAGCCGGCTTGCGCCAACAACAAGGCAGAGGATCACCAACGGGACGGCGGCCGTTTTCTTCCAGGGACCAGCGATACGGTCGATCAGCCTCCGCGGTCGCACGAACTTCGCGAAGAGGTTCCAACGTACACGGGCCTCGTCCGGCCAATCGTGAGACTGCCGTTCGATAAAGGCGAAGACCCGCCGTTTTGATCGCTTCGCCACCTCTTCCGCCAGGTCGCGGGCCTGCTCTGCCATTACGACGGCCTGCCGTGACAGGGCCGCCGATCCCGTTGCGCCGAGGCCAACGGCAACCATGGCACAGATCAGGTGCTGACGCCTCCAAAAGTCCTTCCTGACACGGAATTGCTCCAACAGCCCGCGGTACAGTCCGCCTGGCCCACCCGCTATGAATGGACCAAGATTTCGGAGCAGGCTTTCTGGTATGCGGCCCACACTGGGAGAGTCTTCCCTGGCAAGCATTGCATCCAGCGCAGTTTTCAAGACCAAATTCCCGATGGCCGGACTTTGAAACGCTTTCAAGCCCATCGAAACCCTTGCCAACGTTTCTTCGCCCAAGACGGGCCGATCGAGGAAGGACCGAATGGCAAGGATAGATTCGAGGCCATCGCGGATCTCCCCTCTATCCATGTTTCCGACAGCGGCCCGGAACAATGCCAGCACTTGGGAATCGTTCAAGAGCCTCTCCGGGGGACAATCGAGCAACTGGACCAGGAACGTGTTGCAGTCTTCCCCTCTATGTAGCACCTCCAAGAGGCCCGGACCACCATGCGACGCCAGAGAGAACACGTCGATAGCACCGTTTCGGGCAGCGGCAGCCAGAAATGCTGAAGTGACTTCGGGACTGAGTTGGCGGCGATCGCGAACTATGTCACCAACCAACACAGCCGGCGCGCGGCTGCTGGCCAACAGCGCTGCAACCAGCGAAGGAAGGTTCCCGGCCCCTTCTTTGTTACCCGGAAGATGGCGAAGCACTTCTAGCAACAATTCGGGATGGTTGGTCAGGGTCTCGACCAACGAGCGGGTTACTCCAGCATCCCGCAGGCAAGTCAAGCAGGCGTGCGTCTTCCATCCATCGGGAATCGAAAGGTCGGCCAGCAATGGCAGTTCGGCCGGCGATGGTGCGAGCCATCCGGCCCGAAGGGTGGTCTGTTGACCGTTGGCGGGAGTCCCGGCGATTTGCGTTAGCAGATAGGCACGGGTCTGCCAAGGCACGGCACGCGGGTCCGTAATCTCCGCTAACACCGCCATGTGCGCTGACGCCCTTGGGGCATCGCTGGCGGCCGGGAGGATATGTTGCACAAAAGCCCGAGCCTGGACCAAAGCGCCGTGGAGTATGGCCTGCGTAGCGGCATGCTTCGCAATCTCTCGAAAGCCTGCAATTGCGTCGTGGTCTTCCTTCAGGACTGGAACGACCTTCGCCGACAGGACGCCTGTCAGCTCTTGGTTTTCAGTGAAGCGGTCGAGCAACACCCGCTGAGTACTTGGCTTGTTCAGCAGGTGTGCCAGGAATCGTGGGTAGGAAGCCAGCCGGCACAAGTCGTCCTTCGATAACTCACCCCCCATTTCTGCACGGCACACCAAATTCAGCAGGTCGGGCCGGTCAATCCCGCATTGATCGCAGACGGCCCGCAGTTCATCAAGTCCGTTGCGGTCGTCGGTCACGACGGCCGTGGCCGCATAGTCAATGAAGTTGCCTTCAAGCATCACTTGGCTGGCTCGCCCGGTGCAACAGTTGTAGCCGACAGCCCTGCCAAAGTAACAGGAGGAGGGCATATCCGTTTCGGCGGAGTCCGCCGGCCATGTGCCAATCACTCGGGCTGGGCAGTTCAACGGTTGCGACTCATAGGTTGAGAACGTCAGCGTCCTCTCGCATCCCTCGGGCAGGACGCGCGTAAGCGCATAGACACAGAGGGCAACATCTTTCGCGGGCGCGGCAAGGAAGATACGCCAGTCTGCCTCTGTCGTGAGCATCGCGGCCAAGACGAATCGGAACATTTTCTGGCCGTACTCCGACGAAAGGAATTGCCTCAAGGCTTCGTCGGTTAGGGCCTCGCTGGTGCGGATTTCTTCGATGTCCGGCAGCGTCACGTCAAACGGGCCGTCTGCTCGCTGCCAAGTGTCGCTTTCCCAGGTCTTGATGGCTGCCGCAGCGGTCACGGCGGACGGCAGGTCCATGAGAAGGTGCGAGAAGAAGTTTCCCGGGCGGTGCGTGGTAGGGTCCACTCCCGCGGAAACGCTGTGGCATAGGACGGGGCCAAGTTCAGGCGTCCTGAGAAAGGCCAGCCGCACGGGCGTCGACGCCGGCGCAAGCTGTAAAGGATGAATGTGGGCGGGAAGGCCATACGCCATGTATGGCACGCCCGCGCGGATGCGTTCCGGCGCGACCCCTGTTGATGCTGCCCGGACCTGGAAGCCCTCATCGCCACCCAGGCTCTTGCCGGCTTCGCACGAGGTGTATAGCAGTTGTTTCATTGCAGTGCCTCCAAGGTCATGCCGGAGATCGCGGAATGTAGCCGCGACTCCAGAGCAGCCAAAGTAGGGGATCGGCAATCCGCCGTGGCGAGATCGCCCCCAGACGCAAATCCTGGCCCGGCATCTGTCCCAGTGCCGAGACGGCAAACAATTGGGAGTTCTCGAATCGTGACTTCACCAAGTCACACAGATCGGAGCAGCCCCATTTGTGCAAGTAATCCTCGACTTCCTGAGAGCACTCTTGGCAGTCGCCCTCGTCAAAGCCACCCTGATGATGGCTATCTCGAAGGATAGGCGAGGTGGAATCGACGATGCCTTCGAGCATATCGCTCTTCGTAAAGGCAACGGCCACGGGCACAGGAATCTTCCGGTCAGCGCGCAGGCCATTGCTCTCGAACAAGTTGATTGTCCCTTGGATTACTTCGCGCGCATCGCCTTGCTGAGGTAAGCGAGTGCGCATGTTGCGAGGGAGCAACTCGGCGATTCCGGGAAGCGCGAATGGGTCCATAAGGAAGATGATTCCCGAAGCTGCGGTAATGTATCGTGCGAATTGCTGCCGCGTCACTGTGTCTTTCAAGTCTTCTCCTGCGGCATCAAAGATCACCAGATCCAATGCTCTAAAATGCGAAAATGGGTGTGTAGCCTCCTGTCCGGCCTGAAGCGGAAACTGCACTCGGTAGATTAGCGGAATCAGGATATCAGGATTGGCTGCGGCTTCCGGCGTTGAGTCGAGCGCCATAGGCTGCGATGAGAAGAGTCGGGACCCGTATCGCCTCTCGTAAAGTTTGCGGGAACTGATTGGCCGCAGCTCATCCACGAAGAACGTGTCTTGGGCGAACATGCTGAATCCAACCTCGCGGCCATACCGTCCCTCCAAGGCATTGATAAGCACGCCAAAGTAGTTGCTCTTGCCGGCATTGCGGGCACCGACGATGGCAAGAATCTCGCTGTCAAGTTCCCCGCAGGCCATCTTGTGGGGTAAAAACATGTGGCACCGGGGGCAAATCTTCCTCCGATCAGAGGCAGTACCGGACGAAATCCACGTGCGGCGCAACCATCGGCCCGCGAAACCCGTCTTGGGAAGCGCTTCCACTGGGTGCATATCGGGGACGGTCTTGAGATGCAAGAAGTCACTCACCGCCGTGTCGGGCTCCCTTCGCAGATCGAAAGGCGACGTGGAGCGGCTCGGCGCGTCGCCTAGATAGAACTGCTCGAAGCAGAAGGGGCACCGCTGCTTTGAGTATGGCCAAATGAGTCCCATGGCACGCCTCCGCATCTACCCGGATATCTTGTTTAGTCGCCCACGCTCCGGAATCAACCGCACACCATTGTTCGATCTTCCACGAACGAGAAGCCGCGCGTCCTCAATCTTGACCCCTTCCGGCGGCTCGAAGTCCTTCTGGACCACCATTCCGCCCTCGTATTGTTGAGATGGAACCTGCAAAACGGCCACGCCACCACCCATATCAGACGGCGCTCGGCCCTTGCCTGCCACCAATGTCAGCTCCGGTAGCGTAGCCGTCCGATCGGCCCGCATCGACAATCGCCACGGGCGCATCTTGAGAAAAAGCCTTGCAAAGAGCGAGACTCTTTCAACGCAATAGCGCACGCGAATGTTGGGCGCGACAGCAATCGCTGCTCTCGCCCCGGTTGTGCGGCCGGACGCACGCTCCCAGCGGCCGTCGTCTTGTCGATAAATTGCATAGACCGTTACACAAACAGTGTCCGCGTGAGGGTTGATGGGGATGATGAGCCGGCCGCCGTCTGCCATGTAGCCACGGCGGAAGCATCGCTCGGTGTGGGCTTGCGGATCGTTGGGGCCAGTCGGGAAAACCCCCTCACGGATCATGACCTGTGCGAGGTGCGACTCGGCGGGCCAATCCCATGAAGCGACGACAGACTTCCCTTCGACGGTGAGCCTCAGCCGTTCCACGTCAGCGGCCCAGGTCAGGGTGATACTGTCGCCGATGACGGCGGCCTCCCCAACAATGGTGGCAACGATGATCTGATAGGCCGCCTCCGGTTGCACCTGTACACGGGTCTCGGTATCCAAAGTGGGCACATTTTCGGCAATCCGTTCAAGGTCGGCACGGAGCCAAATTTCGCCCCGCGCCGGGCACCGGCCGCGCACCCAGTGATAGACTTGAACCGTCCCGCTGCCTGCTCGCTGCCAATATACCCGGTATCGCACTCCATATTGATCTGCCTCACGGTCTGCGAGAACCTCGGCGACGGGAGGCGGAATCTGAGCGTCCATCAACGCCAGTTCGGCCGCCGAGCATCGCTGGCAGGGTTCCGCCGCCAAACATCGCCGAAGCCAGTGCTGCCAGAACTTCGGCAGGTCGCGCAGCGCCTGTTCGATATCCGCCTGACCCAAGGGTCGCTGGGAAGCCTTCGCTCGCATCGACGAGAACTTGCGAGACAGACAGCAAAGAAGCACGAGACCGAGTTGGTAAATGTCGTCTGGGGCCGCGAAGGGATTTGCTGCGTCTGCCCCGTTGCTGTTCCGATTTCGCCGAACGATTGGAGCCAGTTTCCACTGCCCGTCAACTAGGCAAATGCGTTCCGCCCGCACATCGCCATGTACGCGGTTTTCCGCGTGGTAGCGAGCCAATGCCGCGCCGATGGCTGCTGCTGCGTTACGGGCTTCCCGATCGTCCAGAACCGATCGCCGATCGAGGACCTGAGCAAGCGTGTCTCGCCATGCCTCTGTTGCCAGGTAGGGGGCTCCTGCCAGGTCCGGGTCCTGGCATTGCCCGATCTCCAAGCACTGTAGCAGATGGGCATGGGGGTGAAGGCTTTGGAGGCTCTGGAATTCGTCACGATCAAAAGCCACGCCATCGCGCGCAATTTCCAACGCGACCTTTGTGCCGCTATTCCCTGTGGCACAGCCGCCACCGAAGACGGGCCGAAGGTCCGCGCAAGGGTTCTCCGACAGTCGCTCGGCACCAAAGAGCCACCCAGCACAGCCGTTGCCGCGATACGACCGGATCGCGTATTGACCGCAGCACGGGTGGCCGATAAGCTCCTCGGGCTGAATCATATCGACGCTCTTCATTGCGGTGCCTTTCCGTTGATCAGGATGCGGCCGTCCTTTTCTGCACTGATATTCACGACCTGCCCGGCTCTCGGCCGATTGAGCACTACCCATTGGTTTAGAACGGGCAGAACAAGCTCCTCGACCAGCGTCTTGATCCTTCGACCGCCCATCTCGAAGTTTTCGCCACGGCGCATGAGCCCGCAGATCATTTCCACAATCCGGTCATCCCACTCAAGTCGAATGCCGTGGAGTTCTTTGGCCGACATGTCACACAGGGCGAAGAACTTGCGACAGATCGCAGGCATGTGCTCAGGCCGAATAATGTCGAATACCACGATGTTGCCGCCGAACCGGTTAAGGAGTTCCGGTCGTCCGATCTTTTCGACAAATGCGCGCCGGACCTCGTTCAGGTAGTATTTGCGAATGGCTGTATAATCAGGCAGTTCGTCATCCGACTTCTGCAATTGCGTATCGCCAAGGGTGGAGCCGCCGATGTTTGAGGTAAACATCAAACACGCTTCGGAGAAGAACGCTGTTTTTCCGCGACCATCAGTGAGCCTGCCGTCTTCGAGAACTTGCAAGAACAGGTCGAGCACCCGCGGGTGAGCCTTGTCGATCTCGTCAAAGAGAAGAAGCGAGAAGGGTTTTTCGACGCAACTGTTCGTCAGTTGTCCGCCCTGCTCGTGACCCTCGTAGCCCGGCGGCGGACCAATGAGGCGTTGATCGGAATGGTCCTGCCTGTACTCGCTCATATCGAAACGAACCGGTTCCGTGTCCTCACCGTAGAGCAGTTCTGTCAACGCTTTCGCCAGTTCCGTTTTGCCGACACCAGTCGGTCCGCAGCAGAAGAGAACTCTGGGTTGTCCGCCCTTGCTCGACGCGCTCGAACAGGAGATTCCCCCGACTGCACATGCGAGCATCTTCACCACGGCTTCCATCGCATGGGGTTGGCCGATCACCCGCTTCTCCAATCGCGGTCGCGCATCGCGGATCTTGCTCGGGTCTAGCTTCTCCCACGGATTGTCTTGGCGGCCGACCTTGAATTGTCGGATCAGCTTCTTCGGTTCGCGAATTGAGATCTTCTCCGCCCTGCTCATGCGCAGAATCGTGTCCAGGTCCCAGAGCGTTAGCCCGTCCGTGTTGTCCGAGAATTGCTCGAAGACCTTACGACGGTCGTCTTCGCTGGCCTCTTGCCGAAGTGCTTCTCCCTCGTGGAAGTTGCCGTGAAAACCGCGGATGAAATGCCCTCGCTCTTCCGGGCCGGGTTTTGGCAGATGAACCAGGCTGAGGAAGGGGTTGGCCTGGTACAACCAAGGAGGCACCGCCGCCAGGTTCTCGGCCACCATCACCAGGCAGTTCTTCCGTCCCTGGAGCCGCCCTTGCTGGACGTAGGCTGCTTCGCGCGTGATCTTCTTGAGCAGGGTAATCATCTGCCGCTCCGAATCGATCTGCTGTTTTGGATCGGTGAACAGCCTGTCGGCGAAATCGATGATCGTGGCAATAGGAATCTCCGTTTGCCGCAATGCCTGACGGATTATCGGCAGCACCTGCTCCGGCGTTTGCAAAGTTTGCAGCGAGGGAGCCCGAACCGAGGCTGCAGGTCGAACAGTCGGCTGCGTCACCGACCGGGTCTGCTCGGGCGCGGAAGACCACGGCGTGTCCGTTCTCGAAGCAGCCGGCAAAGCCCCTGAAGGTGACATGCCGTTCTGCTGAGGTTGGACGTTGCCGGCGGAAACGCAACCGTTTCCAGGCGAACACGATGCCGTAGCGCGCGAGAACGCGGCCTGCATCGCGCTGGGGTCGGCCAGCCGAGCACCGTCCACAATGTCGTACCAAAGAACGGCCTCGAAACCGGCCTCGCGGAAGTACCGGTTGAGAAACTCCGACAAGGACATGTACTCACCGTTGAGCAGCACCTGGTCCAAGACGTTCCCGTACACGATGAGGCTCTTTCCCCGTAGCAACTGGCTGAGAAAGTCGTCAGTCATCCAATGCGACGATGTTTCGCGAGTAATCATGGCTTGGGCTCCAGTTGGTATGTGGTCGTGTGCAGGTCATTGCAAATGGGATGCCATCGCAGTCATTCGACACTCGTGTATCTGCGATACGTCTCCGCTATCTCTTCTTCCACCTCTTGGCGGTCGCGGCCGTAGCGCAGGCGTGCTATCTGACGTAGCAGTTTTGCACGTCCGGGGTTCGGAACTGCTACCGGAGGCTCAATCTCCAAGGTGAATGGTGCTGACGCAACCACTTGCCTCAACATGGCAAAACCTTCCTGGCATCGCTGGGTAAGGAGGGATTCCGTGCGGGCACGGGCCAGGACCGCAAACAGGATGTTGATAGGCCGCTCGCTCTTGCACGCCACCCCGGAGGACCGGATGACGTACAGGATGTCGAGCGGCACCGTCAGGTTTGCCAGGGTTCCGGCGAAAGCGAGCCACTGCCGTCGATAATGTTCGATGGTCGGGCACGGCATGCCATTAACCCAGGCCAACTCCGAAGAGTGAGCAAATAGCTCAAGGGGAAGGATTCGGCTGATCTTCAAGGCCGTCACGCCAACGTAGCCCTCGTCGCTTCGGATCATCTTCATCGGACACTGGGCGCCATCCAGACCGACCTCTCCGGCCTCGCTCGTTGCACGTTCGGCGCCCCGCTTGCGCGGCCTGTTGCCCTCCCTGCCCCCCTTGTCCACTTCACGCAATTGCCGCCGAAGCTCCGCTTGCCGCACCTCGGTGTCCTGTCGCAGCTTCTTCGATTCCGCTGGGCGAATGGTCTCAGGCAGAATCAGTTCTTGCGGCTTTTCGGTCGGCATGTTGGCCTCGGTTGGCTAAGTTCCTGGGAGATCCCTATCCAGGGGCCTTATTCAACGGCAAACGTTGCAACGGTCTTGCTGGGCTGTTCAACTTGGTCCAGATCGTCTTTTCGTTCAGCGGAGAAAACCTCGCAGTGGGAAGAAGCGTCGCGGTTCTTCCCACTGCGAGTTGTGGGGGGGGGACGGCGGGGCTCATTCTGACGCCAGGCCGAGCCAGGGCGCGGAGGCTTAGTCAGGTTGAATCCTTGAGTTTATCCTCCCTCACCGCGCACTCGCTGATCCCTCCTTCCAGGATGACGTTGGGCACGAACGCACGAGAATCGCGTCACGTGCCTGACGTTTCACAATGAGGAAGAACCGTAACAACGCCAATGGCTGGGCTCAGGCACACCGGCCTCTTGACGCCCATGCAATGCCGATTCTTACGAGCCCGATGCGCGATCGGCTCGTGGCGACTTGCCACCCAGCGCCCGATATCGGGGGTCTTTTGAAGTGGAAGCCTGTGTCACGGTTCGTAGCGAGAAAGAGAGTCGCGATACCCGCCTAGCAATCGTTTCGCCGAAATCGATCACGAGGTCGCGCGACGACGCACATTCAATGAAACGACAACCGGCCGCCGGAAACGGTTCGTGAATTAGCAAAAATCGCAATTCGCACCGCCTTTCATATGCCGGCGAGCATCAAGACTGAATCACCGAGAAAACGGGACAGGCCGAAGGCGCTGCGGGCCTCGCGCGACCCGGCCGTATGTCGATTGTTGGCTGGGAAGGCACTTTGCGTGCCGTATCAAACAAGATTGTGAACCGGTCGGAGAAGCTGGGACTGAGATACGGCAACAAGTTACCACCCACCCCCCCACGGATGGGATGCCGAGCCAGGCGGGGTGCCGAACCGAGTGGCCGAGCGCGGGGTCTTAATCACGGGACTCGCCGTGGGCCATGGTGAGATTGCTAGGGCAGGTATCCACTTTGATACCTAAGGTCGCATCGCTCGTGTTAATCGCCAGCGGCCTTCGGCCGTGCAGCGGTTTGTCGAAGGCCGTTCTAGTTTCAGTCCAGCTCACAAAACGCCGATTTTGACGCGAATTCCGCCTGAGTTCGGCTAAGGCCGGAGGCTGCGCCCGCCAGGATGCCCCGTCCGGTACAGGAGTTGCCTAGGGGTATCTCCGCCCGGTAAGCCAATGGACGGGCATGCGGTTCCAGGTGGGACTATGGCCTAGTGCTTCCGTGGCGGCACTAGGCCGCACGTGAGTTCATTGGCGTACCCGTATGTCAGGAGTGGATCACCATGTTTTTCCAGCGCGCCGCAGTGCGAGACGGTCGGTCGAAAAGGGCCATCATTTTCGCCACAGCCTTTGCCATACTGTTGGGGGGGCTCTCGCTCTGCACGGTGGGCTGCAACAGCGGCTCCAGCGGATCGGGCTCAGCAACACAGTCCACCGTCTACGACCGAGTGGTCAAGTCCGGGGTTATCCGTGCGGGATACCTCACTTACCCGCCGGCCTGCGTCAAAGACACGAAGACTGGCAAGCTCTCCGGCATTTTTGTTGAGGTGCTGGAGAAGGCAGCCGAGAACTGCGGGCTGAATGTGGAATGGACCGAAGAGGTGGGGTGGGGCGCCCAAATCGAAGGTCTTGATGCCGACCGTTACGACATCGTGGGCTCGCCAGTATGGGCCAACCCGACTCGTGGCAAACTTACCACCATGTCGATACCCGTTTACTTCAGCGGTATCGGGATTTACGTTCGGAAGGATGACAACCGTTTCACCGACGACTTCAGCAAAACCAATTCGCCTGACGCGCGAACTGCACGCGATCGCCTTACCGACGACTGGAGCAAAATCAACTCGCCCGACGTGCGGATTGCTACGATTGATGGCGAGACCGGCGATCTGATCGCGCGAACCCAGTTCCCGAAGGCGAAGCGGGTGTCATTGCCGCAGTTGACCGACATCTCCCAGTTGTTTCTCGACGTTTCCTCAAACAAGGCCGATGTCCTTTTCGCTGAGCCATATTTCGCATACGAGTATCTCAAGAGCAACCCAGGAACCGTCAAGAACATCGCAGCAGAGAGACCTATCCGCGCGCTGGGCAACTGCTACATGTTCAAGAGGGGAGAGTTTCAGTACAAGCAGATGCTTGATGTCGCCATTGAGGACCTGCTTAATAGTGGCTTCGTTGATGATCTGATGAAGAAGTACGAGCCGGAACCAAACACCTTCTATCGCGTGGCGAAGCCTTACCGCCTCGTCAAGTAGCCCCGACTGGCGGCGCGATTATTGGCGATGCCAGAGTGGTTGTTGAGGTCGCCGGGCTCGCCATGAATTGCATGGACGTTTCGTGGGGCTTTTGCCAATGAATACTCTCCAGATTCTAACGACGTACCGCACCGAGTTCCTGCTCGGCCTCTGGGTTACGCTGAAGATGTGCCTCTTGATTTGGGCTAGTGGCATCGTGCTTGGCACTGCATTAGGAGTGGCCGGCGCCAAATGGAAGTGGCTGGGGGTTCTGTCGAAGATCATATCTTTCGTGCTTGGGGCGATACCCATCTTGGTGTTCCTTTTTTGGCTCCATTACCCCTTGCAGTCCTTGCTCCATCTGGTGATCGATCCGTTCTACACGGCGGTCGCAGCGCTCTCGATAGTGAACGTTTTACTGGTAGCCGACCTCATTCGGGGCGTATTGAACGATTTTCCCACGCAGTACGTCATGGCAGCACAAATCTGCGGCTTATCGCACCGACAGACAGTCTTGAGAATTCAGCTTCCTATCATCTTCCGGCAGGCGATTCCTACCGTGCTCTTGATCCAGGTATCGATGCTGCAAGCCAGCCTGTTCGCCAGTCTGATTTCCGTGGACGAGATTTTCCGTGTGGCCCAAAGGATTAACTCTATGGTGTACAGGCCCGTGGAGATTTACACCGCATTGGCAGTGCTTTTCCTGATGATATGCGTTCCCTTACATGGTCTGGCATATTGGCTGAAACTACGTTTTACGCGCGATCTGTCCGATCGCTGATGGGATGGCAATTGTGTCAGACATGATTACGGTAACGGCGATCACGAAATCCTACGGTCCCAAGCAGGTGCTTGGCGGTGTGAGCCTCTCGGTAGCACCGGGGCAGATCATCGCACTTGTAGGACCGAGCGGCAGCGGCAAGAGTACGCTGCTACGTGCCGTTTCGTTGCTGGAACCGCCTGACGGGGGAACAGTCACCGTGGATGACATCTCGTATGCCTTCCCTCGGCGAAACGGCAATGGCTCGGCGCCACCCTGGCCGAAGCTGACTGCCGTTTTCCAGCAGTTGTTCCTCTGGCCGCACCTCACCATCCGCCGGAACATCACGCTCCCCCTGCATTTCCACGGCGCTGCCGAGGCGAATAGCCTGGTCGAGGAATTGATCGACCGGTTCCAGATGGCGGAGTATGCCGATCGTTTTCCCAACGAAGTCTCACTGGGCGAACGCCAGCGGGCCGCCTTGGTGCGGGCATTGGCCCTGCGCCCAAAGTACCTGCTCTTGGACGAGGTTACCTCAGCCTTGGATGTAGAGCACGTGGGCGCGGTGCTGAATCACCTGAAGACAATGCGTGACGATGGCGTTGGCATCCTGTTAATTACGCACTTGATCGGTTTTGCCCGCCGGGCAGCCGATCACGTGCTCTTCATGGACCATGGCCGCATCCTGGAAGATGGGCCTGCGGAAATCCTTTCGCACCCTCAGACTGAACGCCTACAAGAGTTTCTATCCCTCGTTGAGACAGCAGGCTGATTTCCTATGATTTCTCAGATTCTGCAATCGAAGTCTTCGTCCAAGGCAGACACCATGGGTGGCAGTGCGCGTGAACGACAATGGGTCGCGGTTCTAGGTGGCTCGAAACGATATACGAACGAGCAGATTCTTGCGGCCTATCGTGTCGGTTGCGAATTGGGCCAGTTGGGCAAGAATCTGGTAACTGGCGCCACGACAGGTATCCCCTACGCCGCAGCTTTGGGCGGTCGGGAAAATGGGGCTCTGGTCCTGGGCATTTCCCCTGCCTCGTCCTCCACCGAACACGTGCTCCGCTGTGAAAAACCGCTCGACGCCGTTGACGTTGTGGTTTACAGCGGTTTGAACGTGGAGGGCCGAGGCCCGCTGATCCTACGTTCGGCGGCGGCGGCGATCTTCATTGGCGGTGAGTTGGGCACTCTTCAGGAATTCACGGCCGCATATATGTGTGGCAAGAAGGTGTTGGGTGTTCTGGAAGACATGGGTGGCATCTCTGCTCACCTGCGAACCCTTCTCGCGGCGGTAGAGAATCATTGGGGAAACAAGGTTCTCTTCGATTCCGATCCCGTTGAATTGGCTCGCCGTGTTTGCCGGGAGGTTGACCTTCGGCCTGACGATCCGTCTGTTGAACAGCGATCCGAAGATATCGGCCGTGACGTGCGTCAGGTCATCGAGGCATTCATCTCTCAGCAACGGCAGCCCAATGGATAACACCTCCGTCGATTCCCGCGTCTGGCAATCCATCGACTATCGCCCCGCGATCGCGGAACACGTCCCGGATGCGCTGCTCCCGTACCTCGCGGTCGGCCGGACCGCATTGGACGTGGGCTGCAACACGGGCAAGACTGCCCTCTGGCTGGCACGGCAAGGGGTGTCAGTGCTTGGGATTGACGTAAACGCCAATGCCTTGGAAACCGCACGTTGCCAGGCGGCCCAAGCAGGTCTTCAATCGCTCGCCCGCTTCTCACTCGCCGACATCACTTGCGATGCTGTGCCGGGTTCGTTTGATATCGTTCTGCTCATCCGCCTACTGACTTGCATCCCCTCGCAGAACGCCTGGAGCACAGTCCTAAACCGAGTCTTTGCTTCGCTGCCCATTGGAGGGCTCCTATACGTCCACGACTTTCTTCGCGATGATGGCATTGCGCATTACCACGAGCGCTATGACGAAGCCGAGTCACGTGGGTGGCGATCAGGCAACTTCGTCGTCAACGATGCACAGGGGCGACTTCTGTTTGTCGCCCACCATCATTCACGGGAAGAATTGGGGCAAATCATGCAGCCCTTTGTCCAACTTGATCTAACCTGTCACCTCTCGCGCTCCATGAACGGGAATGAGTGCCGCATGTTCCGGTTCGTTGGGAGAAAACGGTAATCCGCAAGTACAGGTAGCCGGTTGGGTACTGGCGTAAACAGACGAAACACGAAGGAGGCTTTCCATGAGATCCGACCATTCAGCGGCCACTCCAGGCGTTCTCGCCACAAGCTTCGTCGCGAACGCAATTCTTGCGCAGATGCGATCTGGTGTGCAACCGCCAGAGCAGGATTGCGCGGCGCTGAACCGCTTCCGGGTTCACGATGTCCTTCGGCCCCACATTGATAGTCTTCGGAGCCGCGTTGCCGACAATGATCTTCCGTGGTTGCTTGATCTTGTCAAGCAGGACTCGCCTCAATTGGCAGCGTTTGGCCTAAGCCTTCTACGGCCGTTCTGCAAACAGGCGGATGTCCAGGAACGCCTTCGTGCGCGATGGCACAACGCCAAACCTTTCATGCGGCAGCACCTCTTGTGGAGGCTGTTAGACGATCCTCAGCTTCCTGGCGAGTGGCACCGCCGCATATTTGACTTCATTATTCGGGATGACTGGCAAGGATTCCGAGAGGTGACGGCTACGTTCTGTGGGACAAACGAGGAGCTTATCGTGCACGTACTGCGGCGACTTGGAGACAAGACCTTTCCCGACTCGAAGAAATGGGTCTACCTATGCCGCTTGGCGGCCGGCATCGATGACGTCGCGGTTGTTCGTGTGCTGCTTGGTTTGGGGCACCTTGTGGGTGATCCGTTTGCTCAGGAAGTGACGAAGGTATTGTTGGAGGAGGTCGCCTGCGAAGGTACCAGGCAAGTTCCGCTCGCTAGTCCTTACGAGGCCGAGTCGCTGCTGCGCAGTCAGTTTGTGGCCGGTGCCGTTCTCTCGCACATGCGATCCGGAGCAAGGCCGACAGAGGAGGAGGCCCGCTTGCTCAATCAATTCACAATGATTGGTACGCTTCGTGGCTGTGTTGTCGAGGGTGATATTCCGTGGCTCTTGGATGTTGTAAATAGTCAATGCGGGTGGGTCGCGACCCTGTGTTCCGGGTTGCTGCGCAAGTACATCCAGCGACGGGAAATCCAGGATCAATTTCGGTCTCGATGGGAGAGCGCGGATCTGTTTTTCCGAAACAAGTTGATGTGGCGGCTCCTCGATGATCCGCAGTTGTCCGCGGAGTGGCAGCGAAGAATCTTCCAATTCATACTCGACGACTGGCAGAACTTCCGGAATTATCTGCTATTCTTTCATGGGGCCCCCGAGAAGGTTATCCCCGAGGTTTTACGCCGGATCGGTGACCCGGATTTTCCGGTCTCGAAGAAATGGATCTACCTCGGTACCGCCGCTGCCGCGTCCGACGACCCGGTTGCCGCCAAGGCTTTGGTGGGCTTTGGCCGGTCGCTACCCGACCCCTTTGCTCGGGAGGTTGCCGAACATCTGCTCGCGCATCCCGAACTTTTTGCCAAGGAGTAATTGATGTCCCGACACTCTGCATCCGCGCCCTCTGACCATTCCTTGCGCGCAAGGTCCTTGCCAAAGCACAAAGAGAAGCTTGCCATGTCGTTGATTCCATTGTTGTATCGGTCTGATGACCTGCCGCCTGAGATGCGTGACGCCGAGGAGGTGTATGAACACAAGTTCCATGTGCGTTTCGCCAATCTGGCGCATTTTCCGAAGACGCTGATGGAGAAACTTCATAAGCCGGACGATGGCACGGAGGAGGTCGGCGGTGACGTGGCCATCGCTTCCCGTGAAGATCCCACCGTGCTCTCGGAACTCCAAACTCTTGAGCGGGTTGCGAACGCTCGCGACCCTTCGCGCGATGACCGGCTCCAATACTTCACGGCGCTAAAGGCCGTGTATCAGAAGCTTCCGCGCGGGCCGCAGGAATACGTTCACCTGCCAGATACCCTTTGCGTAGGAATCGCCCGTGAGGGTCGAATTCTGGCAGAGGCTATGGACTGGCTTCCGCCCGACCGTGCCCTACGGCCAGACATGAAGCGCATCCCTTACCAAGGCGGTCTGATTGTGGGCCTCAGCGAGTTGCCGGAGCTACAGCGCTTCGGCCGCGTTATCATTATTGATGGCGCGATTGCCAGCGGGGCCACCACGATAACGCTTATTGAGAAACTGCGAACCTATTTGGACAACTTTTACATCTATTCCATCCACAGTCCATACGAGGGTCTTCGGGGAATCACCCGCTATTGTCGGGCAGCCGGAGTCAAGGTGGCCATCACGGTCGGCCACGCCACCGTCGGACTGAACAAGAAGTATTATGCCACCGACCCACAAGACCCGGACAAGCTGGTCGTCGGCGACCTGGGCGACACGATCAGTGACCTCCAAACGTAGGCCGACGACGTGCTTGAAAGGATCGCCCAATTCTTTGAGATCCCCAAGAGACAGTCTACCATCTCCACGGAGCTGCTCGCCGGGCTCTCCACATTTCTGGCACTCTCGTACATCTTCGTGGTGAACCCGGCGATCCTTGCCCAGGCGGGCATCGACCGCAACGCCGTTCTGTTCGCCACGATCGTCACTTCCGCCTTGGCCACTCTTGTCATGGGCCTTTGGGCCAACCTTCCGTTCGCTCTCGCCCCCGGCATGGAAATGAACGCCTATGTGGCGTTCTTCGTCGTCGGCTCGCTGGGGTTTTCCTGGCAACAGGCCCTGGGTGCCTGTTTCTGGTCTGGCATACTCTTCGTCCTGCTGACCATCTCCGGACTGCGAGAGCGAATCATCGGCGCCATTCCGGATCGCATGAAGGCCAGCCTGTCCCTCAGTGTTGGCGTCTTCCTGGGCCTGATCGCCCTCAAACTTGCGGGCCTGCTGCACTACAAAGGTGTTCGGATCGCCGGCTTGGGCGACCTGCTGAGTCCACCGGCCTACGCCTTCTTCGTCGGCTTGGCCCTGGTGCTGCTCTTGGGCTGGCTGCGAATCCGCGCGGCGGTGCTCATCAGCATCATCGCAACGTCCACATTGTGCGGGTATCTGGGGATTCGGGGAGGTGCGGAGGAAACGGGGCGAGCGTCGGGGGCGATGCTGTCGGCCGTTGGGGCGGTAGACCTGACAGTGATTCTCAATCCCCGCATCTTCAACATCGTGCTGATTTTGTTCCTGATCGATTTCTATGGCAGCGTGGCGAAGCTGGTCGGCTTGACCACAAGAACCACTATTGTAGAGGATGGGCGTCTCCCACGCATGAGGAATGCGCTGCTGGTCGATGGCGCTGCGACAGTCCTAGGCTCCACCCTGGGGACGAGCAGCATCACTGCCTACGTCGAGAGTGCGGTCGGGATAACGGCAGGGGGCAGGACCGGGCTTACAGCCGTAGTTTGCGGGGTTTTGATGGGGGCTTGCTTCACCGCAACTCCGCTGCTCAAATACATACCTGTAGCTGCCACCACAGGAGCCCTATTTTGGGTGGGAATACAGCTTTGCCCCTCCTGGCGCGATTTGCGGTCGTATGGATGGACCGACATACTCGCCCTGGGGGTTATGCAGATTGCCGTGGTGGCGACCTTTGCCATCGACCGGGCGATGTTGGCCGGCTTCGTGGTGTACTTGGTGGTTGACCTGCTGAATAAGCGCCGACCGAACCCTTATTTGGCGGGGTCTGCCATTCTCCTGACCCTCGGAGCCGTGCTGCAACTCATTTGAGAGGGCAGCTCCGTTGGCAGGCGACTTGGAACAGAATCTGAAACAGGCTAGGCAGATCCTCAAGAAGAAGACGGAGGTATGCCATGGCTTACTGGAACGGCTCGCTGATCGAATCGCCGCGCACAAGTTCGACGATCCGGCCGCGGAATTTGAACGAGGGGTTCAAGGCGTTCTTCGGGTCGTCGGGCGAGGATTATTTGAAGCAACCGCGCCATTCCTGGGACAAAACTCGTTCAAGGAAGTGGACTTCTATTTTTGGCCCGGCTACGTAAGCATCTCTGACCTACAGCGACCGCGTGTTACTCTTACTTGTGATCACCTGGGGATTCCGTGTGGAATCGGATTTCGCGTCATCCCTGCACTCAAGAGAGAGAACTCCTACCTGCGGTACGAGGCTAGCGAGGCAAGCCTTTGGTTTTCTAGGCTGCTTGTAGCGAAGGACAAATGCGGCCTATTGCCCTTGCCAAGACGCGAAAAGGACAGGGTGCTTGTCGGCGAGGATGAGGTAGGTCGATTCTCGCCAGGAGGAACCCATCCGTGGATCATGCAGGGAGCGTTCCTCCCGAAACTCCGTACTGACGGGACCGCACTTGATGTGCTGGCAATCCAGGTCGGCGCACCGGAAGAGGAACCGGCGAATGGTGTGCTTTCCGTTTCGCTTGACGAAAACCACGTCGAATGCTGGGGACACCAGGTCGCACAGATCCTGAACAACAGTGCGATTCTTAAATGCCAGGCGGGCGCGGTCTGGCCTTATGGGGCCGATTCGTCAGCAGTAACCCCTTTGTCCGTCGAAGTCAGAACCTGCATTCAGCGGACAAGGGAGACGCTCTACAGCATCTGGCTAGCCAGCAATTTCGTCCCCGACTGGCGGCATAGGTGCCGAAGCTGGATCGATGAGTTCCTTACCCGTCTTCGCGATACTGGACAACCGACAATTCCGACCTTAGCCGATGGCATTCAGCATTGGCTGCAAACTAACGATGAGGTGGAGTTTCACCGATATCGATGTTGGTACACAATTTCCCTCACGCAAACAGTCCCGTTGCCTGAAACGGATGTCAGCGAGCCGGAACTGGGATCGGCCATGGTGCTAACGAGTCGCCCGCTAGAATGGGCCTACCTGCTTCTGATTCAGCGATGGATTGAAACGATCTACTTGCAGATACGAAACCTGGATAACACCATCCAGATGAAGAAGATTGGACAGGAGGAGGAGCGTCGGGCATTCGCGCACAAGACCCTATCTCACCTGCAATCACTAGAGCAGCAGTTGAGACTGATGGGGGTTTACAGTCATCGGAAGGGCGGCTTCGCTCGGAATCTCCTCACGGTTCTAATCGCTACCGTCTCCCGTTTTCGTCGAACCCCCCACAAACCTTCCACGGTTTTTGAACTCGGTCAAGACGATCCGATTCTCTCCTATTTGAACATATCGGCGGCGGGGGCCCTACAGCGAGGCCAGGAAGCAAAGCCCGTGGCCAAACCTGGTGGCCACTATAATGATGCTTACAGCGAACATCCCTGCTATCACATGGCGACTCGACTAATACTCGCACCAGACCCTGTGGCTGCGTTGAAAGACGAACTTCAGCCACAAATGAACGCCCTGCCTTCTGGGGCGGAGGAAGTCGTACAGACCCAATCTTTTGGAGTGATGTTCATCCATTGTCTTTCGCAGGCCCTCTATCATAGTTTGCGTTGGAAAGCAGAGAATCCCGAGGCGCCATTTCGGCATCCGGACATAAAGTTCTCTTGGGATGGCACAATGCTGCGTTGCCAGATATTGAACCCCGGCGACCCTCCGCATGAAGCCTGGAGGGGGAGTAAGGATGCAAGAGAGCTAAAAGACTTGGCTCAATACTTCATGCCCGCTGGAATTGTGTGGGGTCCCATGTTTTCTACAGAGGATGAAGCATGGGCCACGGGATTTGCCATTCCATCCACGTACCGAGTCTGATTGCCACGATTGAAAGCAATAGAACCTGTCGCGAAAGTGCTTTTCCATGAAGAAGCGAATGACCGAAAGAGCAGGTTTTGTCACGTTCGACTTTTGCGACCGGCCCGATGCGCTCGGCCTCAATCTGTGCGTAGTAGATGACGACTGGCGATTCGCCGTCCGGTTCGTGCAAGAAGTGGACGATTTCAAGTCAGAGGCGAAGCAGAACGAATGGGCGGACGGCAAATCGTGGGGCCGCGACGTTTTGACCAACTTGGCGGCTTCCGTGCTCCCTATCTATGCTGAACAGTTGCCGGGGCTGTCACAACTGATTATTACGGGGTTTCCGGAACATAGCACGAGCGACTGCTTCCTTGCCGACTTTCTGAAGGAACCAAGTCATCGGTGGAGAACCACCTTTCTGATTGACATACATGATAGTGACTCAGATCGCTCGTTGGGCGACCTCGTGGTTCTCCCTATGCTTAAAGCGGCGAGATATAACCGAGAGTTGTGTACGGCGTAGTTGAAAAAGGTGGCGTACTTTGGGAGAAAGTAGTTTACCACAACAACATTCCCCAAGGAGTACGCCACCATGCGTCAAGGTAGCATTGATCGATT